>OHVM01000708.1_pt1 | contig 11680 bp, 9 predicted proteins | sample 1579431 | NCBI WGS metagenome assembly OHVM01 (sample SAMEA3882524, study PRJEB24775) | human gut metagenome | biome: human-associated habitat; feature: intestine environment; material: feces | place: Netherlands | collected 2009/2010 | reverse complement strand
GGAAGATGTTCAGAGATATCCTTGAATGTGAATCCAAGTTGTTTGCGGGCACCTGACTGAAGTCCTTCTCTGTAGACCATACATCCATTTTTTCCATGAAGCTTTATTTCATAAAGAGCGGCATCTGCACAGCGCATGAGTTGTGAACGATTGGATGCAAATGTTGGATATTCTGCATATCCTAGAGAAATATAAAATGCATGTTCCTTACCATGGTATGAGAATGATTTAGGAAGTTTGGTGAATTTCTGCAGCTGTATATCTGCTTCTGCAAAGGTACAATTTGGTAAAAGAATGCAGAATTCGTCACCACCATTTCTTCCAAGTAATGCATCGGATGGGAAAAAAGTCTTCATGCTGTCTGCAAGATTCTTTAATGCCCTGTCTCCGTAATTATGTCCATAGATATCATTAATAAACTTGAAATCATCGATATCAAGGAGCGCAGCCACAAAATGTGCTTTTGGATTTTTTTGAATCATTTTTTCTGCAAATTCATCAAATCCATAGCGGTTATAAATATTTGTAAGAGAATCTGTGCGCGCCAGTATCTGAAACTTTTTCTTATGTTCTTTTGCTACTAACCATACTCTGGTAAGAACTGACAGGAGAAGGCTTATTGTAAGAAATATTCCGATGATGATTATCAGTAATGTGGCATTTCTCCATCCACTTTTAGGAGTTACTTCAAATTTCCAGTTTTCATCTCCTATTGTAAATGTATAAGAAACAGGACGATTTATTTGCCCATCTGATTGATAAACCACTTTATAAGTATCACTCCATGGAGCGTCTGTTTTTGAAATTTTGCATTCGTATCCAAAATCTGAAAGTGCACTGATTGAATCTGAAAAAATATCCGGAACACGCAGGATAACAATAGTAAATCCCCAGAAATACTCATGTCCGTTTTTATCTTTCAGGTATACGGGATTGCGGACTGCAATTCCATATCCTCCCTGTTTTAATTTGAAGGGGCCCTGCGTAATGATTGTATGGTTGTCTCTTGCGTAACAGGAAATTTTTCCGCGGTCTTTATCATGGATCAAATCAATCTTACCTGCCTCCTTTTCATTAGCCGGATAAATATCTGTAACAACACCATTAGGAGCGAGCTGTACACTTTCAATAGAATCAGACATAAGATTTCCTGCAATTGTTTCAAACTGATGGATTTCGCCATCTTCACTTATTAAGATTTGCTTCAAGGTATCTGTGATCTCAATTCCATTTGTAATTTCATTCTTTATTCGTTCGCCATAGGTGGCTACGTTTAATTGTGCTGTTATGTGTCTCTGCTCTTTTTCGTGGGTGTCTGTTTTGTATACAATCAAACTAACAAGGCATATGCCCAGTAAAAAAGTGATAAGAGGCACAAGTGTTTGTTTTTTCACTTGGTTCACCTCGTTTTGTCCATGGGAATTTTTATAATAAAGCATTATATCACAGAAGTTGAAAAACAGAATAAGTTTTATGAAAAAACGGACTGTGCATAATCCTTATACATGAAATGAAAGAAATCCTTGCTGATGAAGTCGATCCAAAAGACAAAAGAAACATATTATGACCCCCTCAAACCATTATCAATGAAACGAATCAAAAGCTCTGTTCTTTCATGAGTGAAAGTCTGTATACACGTCTGCCGGTTTCTTCATAATGCTGATCCAGAAGATCACAGGTTGTCTGGAGATCGTTAATCCGGATGGCCTCCAACAGACATTGGTGTGTCCATACTGCAGTGCTTCCGTTATGAGAGGTATTTTGAGCCGGTGTGTTTGGTTCTAAGCATTTGGCATTCTGAAGCGTTTCAGCATCTCCGCTTAACTGTCCAAAGCGATTAGCATTTTGAACCGAGAGGAACATGGCACCATTCAGTGGGCTTAGAAGCTCCCACATTTTTGTCAGTCGATTAAGCTGGGCAGAGCGGATGATCTGCTGGTGAAATGTCTCATCGGCATGAACGGCCTTCATGGTATTACCTGCAAGAATAGCCTTTCGGAATTCTTCGATGCTGGCTTCCATTATCATGAGATCATAATCACTGAGACGGCAATTGCTTTTCTGAATCGCCAGCTTTTCAAGGCTGCCGCGTAAAAAAAAGACTTCATAGGCATCTTGTGGAGAAAGCAGTGCGACTGTGCAGCCCTTGTTCGGGCAATAGTCAACAAGCCCTTCGACGGCAAGCTGCCGGAGCGCTTCGCGCACAGGACCTCGGCTAAGTCCGAATTTCTGAGCAATTTCAGCCTCTATCAGTTTTTCTTGAGGCTGAAGGGTTCCATTGATAATCTGCTCTCGCAGAGATTCAAGAACAATTTCGGATGTAGTAGTATTGGATGCTTTTCGTTGTCCCTGCATATTTACCTCATAAAATTTTCAGAATAATCCCTTAAGACCTGCGCAACGTACTGCATATCAGAAGGTGAGAAGCGCTGATCGCAGGGAAGAGATACTATGTGGTCATAAATGTATTGTACCGATGATTCTGGCTGAGGATGAACCAGCGGTCCAACCGGCCAGTAGACAGTCGAGCGAATCTGATGATCTGCCAGGTATTGCTGCAGTTCATCGCGCTTTTCGGCATACAGGCAGAAATGACTTGGAACGGAAGCCTCTGGAAGTTCAGGAAATACAGGCTGTATGCCGTGAAGAGGTGCTGTAAGCGCGTTTAAAAGCGCAGCATAGTTTTCACGTCTTGCATGACAGATTGAATCAAAATCTGCATGGCGCAGGATATACTCCGAATTCTCATCGCCTGCATAGCTGTCAAATATCTGGCGAAGGCGCAGCTCACCCTCCCAGAAAATGTCGCCGTTACCCGTCTCAATCGACTCTTTGCGCTGCTTAAGGTGTGTTGCTTCTACCGGCAGAAGAGGTGTTTCAAAAGTTCCGTTTCTTTTGACAGCGAATCCACCACAGGCAACGCCCATCCATTTACGGAAGCTACCGACAAAATAATCACAAAGTGGATCGATACCGTCAGCAGAAAGCATGGAGTGAGTTACATCCTCGAAAATCACAACTCCTTTATCTTTGCATGCTTTAACAAAATCATGGTCATAGTTACAGAATCCATAGTATCCGCAAAGAGATAAAACACTGATCTCATCGATGACTGCAGGGTCAAAAACGCTGTGCAAATCTTGGTCCAAGTCATAGAATTTCAGCTGATACCCGGCTTTCTCAAAAGGAGCAAGGACCGTCTCGCAGGTATACATAGGTACATATGCGACTTTACGTGTATCGTGCCGTGCAATATCCTGCAGGCAATAATAGATACCGCATCGTCCGGACATGGCAAATGCCAGATCATCCTTAGGTGAGCAGATACGTGAAAAGTATCCGTTTTCGATAGGTTTACTTGGTTCGTAGTGGAACATACCGCCAATTTTTCGCATGTTTCATCTCCTCCTTACTAGTAGAAATGGGTTACACGGATGTTTTTTGTCCGTTAGCTGTAAGCTCATTATAGTGGATTGTTAACAAAATCGAAAGCATTATTTTCTGTGTGAAATGTCTGAAAAGTCACACGATAATATTTTTGATGATTTTCTTTCTTGACATCAATGTAAAAAAGTATAATAGCAAATTTTACGATTGCAGAAAATTATAAAATTAGTGTCAAGCGAAAAAATATAGTGAAAATAAACAAAATTACAGACAATTTTTTGCTGTTAACAGCATGTGAGAATTGTTGACAATCTTATTGAAGCTAGATTATACTTGTTTTGTTGAGAATGGCTCGAAGATTCTGCATTGTCAGAAAAGTCAATCATAAAGAGGAACAGGAGGTAAAACTATATGCACAAATACGTCCTCAAGCGCTTGCTTATGCTGATTCCGGTTATCCTTGGTGTCACATTTGTCGTGTTCTTTATTCTGAACTTGGCTCCAGGTGACCCGGCAGCTATTATCTTGGGGGATCAGGCAACCGCTGAAGCATTGGCGATGAAACGTGAGGAATTGGGATTGAATGACCCGATTTTTATACGGTATTTCCACTACATGCGCGATTTGCTTCACGGTAGTCTGGGTGTTTCCTACAAGAACAGTATCCCTGTTTGGGACCAGGTAATCATGCGTCTGCCGAACACGGCAATCCTTGCAACTGCAGGTATTCTGGTTGCACTTTTGATCGGTATTCCGATCGGTATTATCTCAGCAAAGAAACAGTACTCTCTGCTGGATAATGTTTCCATGGTATTCGCCCTTATTGGTGTGTCTATGCCGAACTTCTGGTCAGGTTTATTGCTGGTTATGCTTTTTTCTCTGACACTTGGCTGGCTCCCATCTCAGGGTATGGCATCCGGCTTCGGGCCGATGCTGAAGAGCTTGATTCTGCCGGCGTTGACGCTGGGATTCAACTCAGCGGCGATGGTAGCACGAATGACAAGATCGTCTATGCTGGAGGTTATCCGTCAGGATTATATTTCAACCGCTCGTGCCAAAGGTGATGATGAGAGAACCATTACATTCCAGCACATGCTGAAAAATGCTTTGATTCCGATTATCACGGCAGTTGGTCTTCAGTTCGGAAACCTGCTCGGCGGTGCGATGCTTGCAGAAACAATTTTCTCATGGCCGGGTCTTGGACGACTGATGGTTGAATCAATTAAATCAAAGGATATTCCGATGGTTCTTGGATGTGTTATTTTCCTGGCAACGATGTTTACCTTAGTGAATTTGATGGTTGATATTATTTATGCCTTTGTTGATCCGCGAATCAAATCACTCTACAAGAAAGGACGGTGAGCCATATGCAGGAACAGAACAAACCGGTTAATAATCCGGCAGTCGAGGAAAAAAAGCAGCGCTCGCTGTGGCAGGAAGCATGGAGACGCTTCCGTAAGAACCGCATGGCAATGATCGGTCTTGCGTTTATTCTCTTACTTGTAATTATATCCATTTCAACCCTTGTTATTGATGCGGCAACTCACAATTCTATTTACAACGAGTTCGTTGTAAAGCAGGATTTAGTGAATCGTTTGAAAGGTCCCAGTGCTAAGCACATTTTTGGTCAGGATGAATTTGGCCGTGATATGCTGCTGCGTATGCTGTGGGGAGCACGTTATTCTCTCTTCACCGGTGGTATCGCGATTATTCTGGCACTGTGCGCAGGCGGCATGCTGGGAGCGTTTTCAGGTTATTACGGAGGAAAAACAGACACAATCATCATGCGAGTGATGGATATTCTGCTGGCAATTCCTTCGATGCTTCTTGCAACCGCAATTGTGGCTGCACTTGGCACAAGCATTTGGAATGTTATGATTGCAATTGCAATTGCATACATTCCGACATTTGCCCGTACCGTCCGAGCAGCAGTTCTGACAGTTAAAGATCAGGATTTCATTGAGGCAGCTCGTTCCATTGGCTGCGGCAATGGTATGATTATTTTCCAGTATATTATTCCTAACGCACTTGCACCGATTATCGTGCAGGCAACCCTTGGTCTTGCCGGCGCAATCTTATCGATAGCCGGTCTGTCGTTCCTTGGTTTAGGTATTCAGCCGCCAACACCGGAATGGGGAGCTATGCTGTCCAATGCACGTGTTTATATTCGCGATGCATGGCATGTGACTGTGATTCCGGGACTTGGAATCATGCTGACGATTCTTTCGTTAAACCTGATGGGTGACGGCCTTCGCGATGCGATGGATCCGAAACTTAAGAACTAATGAACGCAGTGCCATAAAGGAGGGATATATATGTCCGATATTTTGTTGGATGTTAAGAATTTAAATATCGTCTATTCCACATCAGATGGTGTGGTTTACGCACTGAACGATGCAAACCTGCAGATTAAGCGAGGTGAAACCCTTGGTCTGGTTGGTGAGACGGGTGCAGGAAAAACAACCCTTGCGCGTGGCATTATGCGCTTGATTCCACACCCGCCGGGAGAGATTCGTTCCGGTGAAATTATGTATGAAGATCAGGATATTCTGAAATTAACGGAAAAAGAGATGCGTCAGATGCGCGGTCGTCAGATTTCCATGATTTTCCAGGATCCTATGACATCTTTAAATCCGGTTATGCCTGTAGGCGATCAGATTCTGGAAGTTATTCGTAACCATCATCCGGAGCTTTCCAAGCAGGATGCTAAAAAGCAGGCAGGCGATATGCTGGAGATGGTTGGAATTCCTGCAGGACGCTATAATGATTTTCCGCATCAGTTTTCAGGTGGTATGAAGCAGCGAGTAATCATTGCAATTGCTCTGGCCTGCAATCCGCAGCTTTTGATTGCGGATGAGCCGACAACAGCTCTGGATGTTACTATCCAGGCCCAGGTTCTGGAAATGATTCGAAACCTGAAGCAGAAGAACAATACATCCATGCTGCTGATTACCCATGACCTGGGTGTTGTTGCACAGAACTGTGACAGTGTTGCAATTATATATGCAGGAGAAATCGTAGAATATGGAACGCTGTCTCAGGTATATGAAAATACTCTGCATCCATATACGGAAGGCCTGTTTGGTTCCATTCCGAATCTGGAGACAAACAGCCGCCGGCTGGCAGCCATTGATGGTATGATGCCGGATCCAACGATGCTTCCGAAGGGCTGCAAATTTGCTGACCGCTGCAAGTATGCGGAAGAACGGTGCCATGTAGAGAACCCGCAGCTTATGGAACTGGAAGACGGCCATAAGGTTCGTTGCTTCCGCTGCATGAAATAAAGGAGGTGAGAGATATGGCAGAACAGAATCATGAAATTCTGAGGGTTGAACACCTGAAAAAGTTTTTCACTGTACCGAACGGTATGCTTCATGCCGTTGATGATATTAGCTTTACCATTGATGCCGGAAAAACACTGGGCGTTGTTGGTGAGTCTGGCTGTGGAAAGTCAACAATGGGACGTGCCATATTGCGTCTCCACGAGCCGACGGATGGCAAAGTATATTTTGACCAGAAGGATATTCGGGCTCTGAATGATAAACAGATGAAGGATATGCGTCGCGATATGCAGATTATATTTCAGGATCCCTTTGCATCGCTGAATCCTCGTATGACAGTCAGTGAAGCAATTGCCGCACCGCTGCTTGTACAGAAGCTCTTTGATCGGAAAGATAAAGAAGGAATTCAGAAACGCGTACGCGAGATTATGGATATGGTAGGTCTGGCAGGTCGACTCATCAATACTTATCCTCATGAGCTTGACGGCGGCCGCCGTCAGCGTATCGGCATCGCCCGTGCGCTGGCGGTGGAGCCCCGGCTGCTGCTGTGCGACGAGCCCATTTCGGCGCTGGATGTGTCCATTCAGGCACAGATTCTGAACCTGATGCAGGATCTGCAGGACAACTTAGGTCTGACATACCTGTTTATTACACATGACCTTTCGGTTGTTAAGTATATTTCTGATGATATTCTGGTTATGTATCTGGGACAGATGGTTGAAAAAGCACCGTCTGATAAATTATTTAAACATCCGATGCATCCATATACACAGGCACTTTTATCAGCCATTCCGATTCCGGATCCGAAGGTTCCGATGAACCGTATTACAATGAAGGGTGAGATTACATCACCGATTAACCCGGAAAAAGGATGTCGTTTTGCAAAACGTTGTCCATATGCTACGGATGCATGCCGTCAGCAGGATATGGTTCTGACCGAACAGGAACCGGGACACTTTGTTACCTGCCTGCGTGTGCAGAGAGGTGAGATTTAACCTAAGTTTGTACATTGTCGCTACGGTATTGGTATGTACCGCAGTGAATGTGAAATACGTTTTATAAAAACGAGGAAGACAGGAGGAAAATGTATGAAAAAAAACTTTAATCGTGCTATGTCGTTAGTGCTGGCAGCAGCTATGGCGCTGTCACTGGCAGCTTGCGGCGGCAATCAGGAGAACAATGGATCTGGCGGTGGAACTGCCGGCGGCTATAAGAACACTCTGACCTGGGCTCAGGGTGCAGACGTTACTTCCCTTGACCCGCATCAGGGTAAGGAAACACCGGCTGTCCAGGTAAATACTCAGATCTTTGATACGCTGGTTACGGTTGATCCGGAGACCAATGAAGTTGTTCCTCAGATTGCTGAAAGTTGGGAACAGACGGATGATCAGACTTATGTATTTAAGATTCGTGAGGGCATTAAGTTCCATGATGGAAGCGATCTGACAGCAGAAGATGTTAAATTCTCCCTTGATCGTGCACGTAATTCTGCAGCTGTTTCTTACATTGTTAACTTTATCGAAGAAGTTACAGTGGATGATGATCATACCGTAACGGTTAAGACAACTGCACCGTACGCACCAACACTGCGTAACCTTGCAATTCCATTTGCAGCAATTGTTCCGAAGGCAGTTGTGGAAGCAGACGAGAATGCATTTATTCAGAATCCGGTTGGTTCCGGTCCATATAAATTCGTTGAATGGAATCATGGTGATCATGTGACACTGAAAGCATTTGATGATTATTATGCAGGAAAACCGGAAACAGAAAATCTGATTATGAAGGTTATCCCGGAAACTTCCCAGCGTACCATTGCTCTGGAAACCGGTGAAGTAGATCTGGCATATGATTTAGCTGTAAATGATATTCCGAAGGTTAACAGCGATGATAAACTTACAGTTTATGAGATTCCGTCTCTTACCTGCTGGTATGTATCCATGAACATGAACAAAAAGCCGTTTGATAATCCGAAGGTTCGCGAGGCTATGTCTATGGCTATCGATCGTCAGACCATCATTGATACAATCAACGCAGGCAGCGGACAGACAGCAGATGCGATTATTGCTCCGGCAGTATTTGGCTATTATTCAACAGGTGTTAAAGAATACAATCCGACAAAAGCAAAAGAATTACTTGCTGAGGCTGGATATCCGAATGGTTTCTCTACAACTCTGTGGGTTAACGATAACCAGTCCCGTATCGAGATGTGTCAGGCTATGCAGGCAATGCTCCTTGAAGTCGGTGTACAGTGCAACTTAGAAGTTCTCGAGTTTGGAAGCTTTATTTCCAGAACTACCGCCGGCGATCACGACTTAGCATATTTTGGTTGGACAACCTCCAGTGGAGATGCTGATTACTCATACTATTCTCTTGAACACTCAACTCAGCAGGGTGCTGCAGGTAACCGAAGCTTCCTTGCAGATCCGGATGTTGATAAGCTGATCGAAGAGGCTCGTTCCAACACAAATGAAGAGGAACGTAAAGAACTTTATAAGGAACTTGCAATTAAATTAGATGAGATTAACAACAATATCCCAGTATACTACAGCTCCATCAACGTAGGTGCCAACAAGAAGGTTGAAGGCTTTGTTATGGATGCCAATGGTTATCACAGTCTGGAGAAGGTTAAAGTAGCACAGTAATGAACGGATGTCGGACTGTCCGGTTTCCGGATAGTCCGATTTTTCTGCAGAGAATAATTATCATATGAAAGGAAAGAAAATTATGAGATTAGCAAATCTGACCTGGCCGAAGGCTCAGGAATATTTTGAAAAAAATGATATGGTACTTGTTTCTATCGGTAGTATTGAGTGTCACGGCCGTCATATGCCGCTTGGAACCGATACACTGATTCCGGAGCATCTGTTAGAGAAAATTGAGAAAAAGAGTGATGTTTTGATTGCTCCGACCATTCCATATGGTGCTTGCCAGAGTTTAGCTCCGTATCCGGGGACTATTGATATTGATAATGAAGTACTCTATCAGTTCTGCCGTCAGGTTTTCCTGAGCCTGTATCGTCATGGCGCAAGAAAATTCGTTTTCCTGAATGGACATGGCGGAAACATTAAGATGATTGAGCGTCTTGGCATGGAATTCGAAGACAAGGGTTGTCTGGTTGCTATGCTTAACTGGTGGCTGATGGCATGGGATATGAACCCGGCATGGAAAGGTGGCCACGGCGGCGGTGAAGAAACAGCTGCGATTCTTGGAATCGATCCGTCTTTAGTTGATAAGAGCGAGATCGGCGGTGAGCTTCAGTTTAAGCATTTGTCCGAAAACCTGAAGACAACCGGCTTCCGTTCCGTTGAGTACAAGGGAGTTACTGTTGAGATTCTTCGCAATACTCCGCATGTAACTGACAGTGGCTGGATTGGACCGGATCATCCGAGTACCGCTACAGAGGAGTGGGGCAAGGAGATGCTTGAGACCACAGCAAACTACATTGTTGATTTCATGGAAGAATTCAAGAAAGTAAAACTTTCATAAAGAGGTGTCAGAATGGATAAAAAAACAACGCTTGAAATGATTGCAGCAATTTCAAATGCAAACGGTACATCCGGTTTCGAAGATGAAGTGGTTGCAGCGATTCGTCCTTATGCAGAGGGACTCGGAGAAATTACAGAAGATCGCATGCGCAACCTGTATATCCGCCGTAAAGAAAATAACGGCAAGCGTCCGGTTGTTCAGCTTGACGCACATAGTGATGAGGTTGGTTTTATGGTGCAGGCCATCTGCCCGAACGGAACGCTCCGCATCATTCAGGTCGGAGGTTGGGTTAACCACAATATTCCGGCACATAAAGTCTGGGTTCGCAACCGATTCGGAGAATATATTCCGGGCCTTACTGCCAGCAAGCCTCCGCATTTCATGACAGAGCAGGAGCGTAAAGCACCTCTGGATATGAAAGATATCACGGTAGATGTTGGTGCTGTTTCGAAAGAAGAAGCAGTTGAAAAGTTCGGTATCCGTATCGGTGAACCGGTAGTGCCGGATGTGACATTTACATATTCAGAAACCACAGATCTGATGGTGGGCAAGAGCTTTGACTGCCGTCTGGGATGTGCAGCAATTCTTAAGACTATGCATACACTGTCTGGTCAGGATCTGAATGTAGATATTGTTGGCGCTTGTGCAGCACAGGAAGAAGTTGGTGTGCGTGGTGCTACCGTGACAGCTCAGGTAATTAAGCCAGATATCGCAATTGTTTTTGAGGGATGCCCGGCAGATGATACCTGCGTTGAGCCATACATGGTTCAGACAGCTATCAAGCGCGGTCCGATGCTCCGTCACATTGATTCCCGAATGATCACCAATCCGCGTTATCAGAGATATGCGCTGGATCTGGCAGAAAAGCTTGGTATTCCGGTTCAGGATGCAGTTCGCAGTGCTGGTTCAACCAATGGTGCGGCTATTCATCTGACTGAAAAAGCAGTCCCAGTTATCGTTATCGGAGTTCCGGTTCGCTATGCACATACACATTACGGAATTTCAGCCTATGCTGATTTTGATAACGCTGTTAAACTGGCATGCGAAATTCTCAAAAGACTTGACGAAGAGCAGATTATGAGTTTTTAAAAGAATATCAGATGTGAGATGACTTCTGCTTTAGGTGGTAGGTGTCAAATCGGTATTAACAGGTAAAAGAAATTTTGGATTTTATGCAGAAACTGAGAGGATCAGAAACTGCATAAAATCCATTTTTTATTGAAAAAAATAGTTAGAATATTCATAAAAGTCACAAAAAAATATGCTGAATAACAAATTTAGAAAAATGCTTGACTTTATGGGATTGCTCTGGTATTATAACACATGTCCTTGAGACAAGGGCAATCAATTCGAAAGACGGACATGAATGTAAAAATGTCTATATATCTTCTGGGTTGGAAAAAAATAAAAAAGTTGTTGACAAACACAATTGCTTATGATAATCTATATAGGCTGTCGATGAGACAACAACAAAGAACCTTGAAAACTGAACAGTATGTAAAACCCTGAAAATTCTAAGAACAAAG
>OHVM01000704.1_pt1 | contig 11725 bp, 11 predicted proteins | sample 1579431 | NCBI WGS metagenome assembly OHVM01 (sample SAMEA3882524, study PRJEB24775) | human gut metagenome | biome: human-associated habitat; feature: intestine environment; material: feces | place: Netherlands | collected 2009/2010 | reverse complement strand
CCCAGCTGCCATAACAACTAATGTAGCTTTATTCATAATAATTCCTCCATTTGTATATAGCAAAATTTTAACATTTACCTCTGATTATAACACATACAAGGTTCAATTAAAACATTTTTCCTTTTTTTTAAGATTTTTCTCATAAAATGAAAATCCCCGGCACAACTCGTGCCGAGGATAAGTATTCCTGTTATTCAAATCGGAAGGTATCTTTCAAACCTTTCCATAATACATCTTTTTCACTTAAATTCAGTTTGGTTCCATCTGTCAATGCATAACCTTCGCCGCTTGCTGTACCATGATATTCTCCCGTCAGCTCCGGCCATTCGATGCCGATTTCCGGATCATTCCATGCAAGTCCGCCTTCATCTCCCGGATGATAGAAATCTGTACATTTGTAGCAGAATTCTGCTTCATCAGATAATACTAAGAAGCCATGTGCAAAACCTTCCGGAATATAGAACTGTTTCTTATTTTCTTCTGTCAGTTCTACTCCAAACCATTTCCCATAGGTTTCGGATCCACTTCTCAAGTCCACAGCGACATCAAAAACGCTTCCTTTTACAACACGGACCAGTTTTCCCTGAGGAAACTGTTTCTGAAAATGCAGACCTCTGAGTACTCCTTTGGTAGAAGAAGACTGATTATCCTGTACAAAGGTCATTGTAAGTCCTGCTTCTTCCATATCTTTCTGATTGTAGGTCTCCATAAAATATCCGCGCGCATCACCGTGTACGGTTGGTTCGATCACGCAAAGTCCTTCGATTCCACCTGCATTTTTTTCTACTTTAATCTGTCCCATTTTTTCCGCTCCTTACCTAGAACTCAATTTCTTTCAAATATCTCTTCAAAGCATCCTGCCATGTCGGGAGAGGTGTAAAACCATTTTCCACTAGCTTCTTCTTATCTAATCTGCTGTTAAACGGTCGTTTTGCCTTGGAAACTCCGTATTCTTCCGTTGTAACCGGAAGCACTTTCACAGCATCCTCGGCATATTCTGTTCTTCCCATCTCTACGGCCTGTCGGAATATTTCCTTAGTAAAATCATACCAGCTGATATATCCACCTTCATTAGTCGCATGATAATAACCATATTTGTCGGTTTCGATCATATCCACCAGCAAACGTGCCAAATCATAGGTATATGTCGGGGTACCGATCTGGTCATTTACAACGCTGACAGCGCCTCTCTCTTGGCCTAAACGGAGCATGGTCTTAATAAAGTTCTTTCCATTTACACCAAATACCCATGCAATACGGACAATAAAGTACTTTTCCAGGTTCTGCTCTACTGCGATCTCGCCTTCGTACTTGGTCAGACCATATACATTTAATGGCTCTCTGTGGTCATCCGGCTCCCATGGGCGCAGACCTTCGCCGTTAAATACATAGTCTGTACTGATGTACATCATCTTAATGTCTAAGGCTTTGCAGACTTTTGCAATGTTTCTGGTTCCTTCTGCATTGACCTTGCGGCACAGTTCCACATTGTCTTCAGCAGCATCTACTGCAGTATATGCTGCACAGTGGATCACTGCATCCGGTTTTGCCTCAGTAATTACTTTTTCGCAGGCTGCGGCGTCTGTGATATCCATTTCTTCTACATCTACGCCAATTCCTTCGATGCCCTTAGCTGCCAGTTCGTCCATTACGTCATGTCCAAGCTGTCCTTTTACACCTGTTACCAGAACTCTCATAAATGATCCCTCACTTTTATTATGTACTCTCAGAGTACATCTTACTATACACGTCAATGGCTGGCGGAAATTTCCGTCAGCCACAGTTACTTGTTACTTATCGTTCACTTACAGACGGTTTCCGTACATTTTATCGAAGTAATTGCTGTACTCACCGCTTAAAATATTTTTCCACCATTCCTGGTTGTCCAGATACCACTGGATGGTCTGCTGAATTCCTGTATCAAAGTTGTATTTTGGCTTCCAGCCTAATTCTGTCTCGATCTTGGTTGGGTCGATGGCATAACGGCGGTCATGGCCTGGGCGGTCTGTTACAAACTTGATCAGGCTTTCCGGCTTGTTTAATGCCTTTAAGATAGTCTTTACAACTTCCAGATTGGTTCTCTCGTTGTGTCCGCCAATGTTGTAAACTTCACCTACACGGCCCTTGTGGATGATCAGGTCGATTGCTTCGCAGTGATCGGATACATGAAGCCAGTCACGTACATTTTCACCGGTTCCGTATACAGGAAGCTCCTCATCTGCTAATGCACGGCTGATGATCAGCGGGATCAGCTTCTCAGGGAAATGATATGGGCCATAGTTGTTGGAGCAGCGGGATACAGTTACAGGCATTCCATAGGTTCTGTGATATGCCAGTACAAACAGGTCTGCACTTGCCTTGGATGAAGAATATGGGCTGGAGGTGTGCAGCGGTGTTGTCTCTGTAAAGAACAGGTCTGGGCGGTCTAATGGCAGATCTCCATAAACCTCATCGGTAGATACCTGATGATAACGCTTAATGCCATAGGTACGGCATGCATCCAGTAAGGTAGTAGTTCCCATTACATTGGTGCGCACAAATGCCTCTGGATCAGTGATGGAACGGTCTACATGGCTTTCTGCAGCAAAGTTTACTACTACGTCTGGTTTTTCTTTCTCAAATAAGTCGAAGATGAACTTTCTGTCAGCGATATCGCCTTTTACAAAGCGGTAGTTTGGTTTGTTCTCTACTGGCTTTAAGTTTTCCAGGTTTCCTGCATAGGTTAACAGATCCAGGTTGATGATCTCATAGTCTGGGTATTTGTTTACCATATGATGTACAAAGTTGCTTCCGATAAATCCGGCGCCGCCGGTTACGATGATCTTCATAATGTAAATTTTTCCTCCTAAAATAGCTCTATGCGAGGGACATCTTCTTGCTGCGGCAAGCCGCAACAAGAAGCATCGGATATCCATCCGATGTAAAATTCAAGCCATAAGCGGACTTATGAGCAAGCTCAACATCCGCTTATTTCTTGAATTTTGCGCCCTATAGCTTGTTCGTTAGAATTCGCGGTTATGCAGCTTGTCTACATACTTTCCGTCTAAAACGTCTTTCAGGTACTTGCCGTACTGGTTCTTCTTTAAAACTTCGTAGGTCTCTAATACCTGCTCTTTGGTGATCCAGCCGTTTAAGTATGCGATCTCTTCCAGGCACGCGATCTTTCTGTGCTGGTGGGTCTCTACCGTCTTTACAAAGTTGGTTGCTTCTACTAAGGACTCATGGGTTCCTGTATCCAGCCAGGTAAAGCCCTGTCCCAGTAAGATAACATCCAGATCGCCATTTTCCAGATAGATACGGTTCAGGTCTGTGATCTCTAACTCGCCTCTTGCAGATGGCTTTAAGTTCTTTGCATACTCTACAACGCGGTTATCGTAGAAATAAAGTCCTGTTACGCAGTAATTGGACTTCGGCTTTTCAGGCTTCTCTTCAATAGAGATCGCTTTGCCGTTTGCGTCAAATTCAACGATACCGAAACGCTCCGGATCGTCTACATAGTAACCGAATACAGTTGCGCCTTTTCCCTTATTGGCAGCAGCTTTTAATCTCTTGTTTAAGCCCTGTCCATGGAAAATATTATCACCTAATACCATGGCAACGGAGTCACCATTGATAAACTCCTCGCCAATGATAAATGCCTGAGCCAGTCCGTCCGGGCTTGGCTGTACAGCATAGCTTAAGTTGATACCGAACTGCTTTCCATCACCTAACAGAGCCTCAAAACGTGGGGTGTCAACTGGTGTGGAGATGATTAAGATATCCCTGATACCTGCATTCATCAACACAGATAACGGGTAATAGATCATAGGTTTGTCATAAATAGGAAGCAGCTGCTTCGATGTTACTTTGGTTAAAGGGTAAAGTCTGGTGCCGCTTCCGCCGGCAAGTATAATCCCTTTCATTTTTTCCTCCTTGCAGGTCCCTGTAACCGTATTGCTTCTTATTTTAATGCAGACTACGGCCGAACCACTGGTTATTCTTTGTTCAATATACCATACTATGCGCCATTTTTCAAATCCTCAGGGAAATATTTCGCTATAATTCATGAAATATTAATATACGATTTTTTTCAATAGGGGATTAGGGATTGAAAAAAGTCTTTTTATTTAATAAGATAGCAGTAAAACATACAAAATTGGGGGAAAACTATGCTTTTAATGAACAAAACTCTTTTAAAGCTTGCCCGGGGACTATGGCTTTGGATCTTAGCCATAGCAGGGGTGGGCTTTCTTACGTTGGTAGGTACCACGGCGCTGGCTGAGATCATTGCCGGTTTCCTTGGTACTCTTTTTCAGCCTCAGGCGATCTTAAATACTGCCTGGAGCGCCATCCGGGCCGCGCTGGCTGCAGCTGTATTTACCTTTCTTGCCCAGCTCTTAAAAGGACTGTTAGAATACAGGACCGCTGCAAAGGCAAGAGAAGGCATGCGGAAAATGATCTTTTCCAAAGTTCTGGAATTAGATGCAGGAGGCATCGAAAAGATCGGTCCTGTCTCTGCTATCACAGCCTCTGTAGATGCCGTGGAACAGATGCAGACCTATTTCAGTACCTACCTTCCAAGTCTGATCTACAGTGTGATCGCGCCCATCTATCTGTTCTTTCATTTAAAGAACATTTCCATGCCTGTGGCTGTTTTATTATTAGTAGTATCACTTTTTCTGCTTCCTATTAATAATGCATTCCGCAGCAGGATCGAAGATATCCGCAAGATCTACTGGCGTTCACTGGATGATATGACCGGCTACTATATGGACAGCCTGCGGGGACTTACTACTTTAAAACTGTTTGACAGAGACAGGGAACATTCCCGTATCCTGGGGGAAAAGGCAGATATATTAAATAAAAATATCAACTGCTTTATGAAGATCAATTTTACCTCTTTCCTGGTAACAGAAGCTCTGATCTATGCTGCCCTGGTGATCGCCCTTGTAGACTCCTGTGTACGTATTACAAAGGGTTCCATTACCATTTCACAGGCACTGATCGTTTTAATGCTTTCTTACAGCTATTTTTCTTCTGCACAGCAGCTGATGAGCGCTTCCCACAGTGCTTTAACCGCTATTTCCGCAGCAGGTAAAGTGGAGGAGATCCTTGATACAGATACAACACGCCCCTTTGACCCGTCACTGCCGGAAGATAAGGAACATTTTAATGGGATCCGTATGGAACATGTATCCTATGGTTATGAAGGACGGGCCAGAGCCTTACAGGATGTTTCTCTTACAATCCCCAAAGGTTCTGTTGTCGCTTTAGTTGGACTTTCCGGCTGTGGAAAATCCACCACTGCTTCTCTTTTAATGCGTTTTTGTGACGCGGCAGCCGGACATATTTACATGGACGGCAAAGACTATCACAGCATGAAGCCGGAGGAACTGAGAAAGCACATTGCCATGGTTCCCCAGCAGGTAAACCTTTTTTCCGGGACCATCCGTGAAAATCTGCTCCTTGCTGACCCGGATGCAGATGACCAGACTTTAATGGAGGCTGTAAAAGAAGCGGGACTTTTAAAATTTGTACAGTCACTGGAAAAAGGACTGAATTCTGATGTTGGAAATGCAGGTGCTTCCCTCTCCGGCGGCCAACGCCAGAAAATCGGTATTGCAAGAGCCCTTTTATCAAAGGCTGAATACATGATCTTTGATGAGGCTACTTCCAGCGTAGACCCTGAAAGTGAAAAGGAGATCTGGGAGACCATCGGCCACCTGGCCCATACCCGGACCCTTATCATCATCTCCCATAGAATGTCATCAGTACGTGGCGCTGACTGCATTTACGTTCTAAAAGATGGCAGGGTGGCACAGCAGGGCGATCATGAAACTTTAATGGCCCAGGATGGCTTATATCATGAACTGGTAATACGCCAGCAGGCAATGGAGGTGGCAGAATGAAACGAAAATTCAGTTATTCAATGAAGAAAATGAACCGCCGGCTTCTGGCCATTGGAAGACCGATCCGGAACTATATTGCCATTTCAACAGTTGCCAGTGTACTGGGAGCACTCTCCCATATGGGACTGATGGGATTTGGCGCTTTATGGCTTTTGGCTGCGGCTGGTTTTTGTGATGGAATGATGACTTATGCAGCCCTTACTGTTACCTGTGCTGTTTTGATCGCAGTGTGTCGCTATCTGGAAGGTTTATTCTCCCATTTAGGTGCATACGGCATCCTTGCGAAAATGAGAGTCCATCTTTTTGACGCCATCGACCGTATTTCTCCTGCTTATATGATCGGACGGGAAACCGGTGATATTATGAATATCGCTGTGGCAGATATTGAAACTCTTGAATATTTCTTTGCACATACTATCGGACCTATGTTTACAGTCATTTTACTGCCGGTAACAACAGTGGTTCTGGCATGGTTTGTAAATCCGCTGTATGCACTGGTGCTGATCCCAATCTATATTATGATCAGCGTTGTACTGCCTCTTGGGGCACTGATCGCCGGACGGGGCATCGGTATGCGCTACAGGGAAGAGTTAGGTGATCTGAAATCGAAGATCCTGGAAAGTGTATACAGTATCCGGGATATCCAGATCTTTGGTGCAGGAAACCGGAAAATGGAAGATGTAATGAAGGCAAACAGCCAGGTAAATAAGGCTGCTTTAGGACTTACCCTTCACCGCCAGACCATTGCCTCTTTCCCTAACTTTTTCATCTACCTTGCAAGGATACTGATCCTTGTATGCGCCGGATATCTTGCATCAAAAGGCATCGATAACCCGGTAGGAACCATTGCTATTTCCTTTGCTGCAACAGCTTCTCTATCCTCTTCTTTCAGCCTTACTTTTGTGGTAACAAGCCTTTTAGAGGCATATGGCGCTGCAGAACGTATTTTTAAGATCGAGGACACATTGCCGGAGACTGAGGAACCGGAACATGCGGTTACCTGCGGCGAGATCCAGACCATTGAATTTAAAGATGTGACTTTCGCTTATCCAGGTACAGAACGAAAGATCCTGGAACATTTTAATTATGTCATACACAAAGGGGACCAGATCGGTATTGCCGGTGAGTCCGGTGCCGGAAAATCCACACTGCTGCGGCTTCTTCTGCGGTTCTATGCTCCAACAGAGGGCCAGATCCTGATCAACGGTATTCCACTGGAACAGATCAGCTTCAGGGAACTGCATAAGCGAATCGCATTTCTGGAACAGGATACTTATCTGTTCGACATGACCATTGCAGAAAATATAGGAATCGCAAAACCCGGTGCTTCTATGGAAGAGATCAAAGATGCTGCCAAACGGGCCGGAATTGCGGAATTTATCCATACCTTGCCAGATGGATATGATACCGATATGGGGCAGATGAGCGCAAGGCTTTCCGGCGGTGAACGCCAGAGGATCGGAATTGCAAGAATATTGCTCCGTAACCCGGATATCTGCCTGATGGACGAGCCATCCAGTGCTTTAGATGCCCTTCATGAAAAGGAACTGCTCCATACGCTGCAGACTGCCTATGCAGGAAAGACACTGCTGCTGATCTCCCACAGAGGAAGTACGCTGACAGGATGCAGCAGGATTTTGAGAGCTGAAGATCTGAAATAAAGTCTTCATTATCGACATGCCCCAAATACAGCTTTCCCCCGCCATTGGCGGGAGATTGTGCATATAGGACATTCAACAAAAAGACCAGCTGTACCAGACAGATATGTCCGTCCACAACTGGTCTTTTTATAATCCATTATAAACTTATGAAATAGACTCTACTGTATAACCTGCATCTTCCACTGCTTTTTTCAGCACATTTACATCGATCTCACGGTCATAGGAAACAACCGCTCTCTTGCCTTTTAAGCTGACATTTGCAGATACACCGTCGATCTTGTTTAAAGCACGCATTACACGGTTTACACAGTGCTCGCAGGTCATTCCGGAGATCTGGACGATCTTTTCACCGATCACAGGTCTCTCTAACTTGCTCGGTTTTTCCTTGATCTCGCTGGCTCCGCCGCCACCGCAGCATGGGCTTTCGCCTTTCATATGCTTAATGGTGCCTCTGATAGCAAAGATGGCGATCAGGATCAATATAAGGATCACAATTGCATTAACCATTTCTAAGTCCCTCTATTTCTGTAACAGGTATGCCACTGTTTACTCTTCTTCGCGGAATTTCTTATCTTTTGCTTCTTCCCGCTTTTTCTGGATAAATTTTACTCCCTGGTAGATCCCCATTCCCACTACATAGATGATAATGAGAAGAACTACCATATAGAGCATGGAACCGGATGAATTTCCCATTTTCCGCTCCTTTTCTAACATTCAGTTTGTGTCACATGTGCTGTCCTGCCTGCAGGCGCAGGCAGCGCACCGGATCAATGTTTCTTAGCTGCCTTATGGCTGTCCATATGATGTGCATGGGCACTGCCGCAGCTGCTGCAATGTCCGCTGCAGCCACCGCATCCACCGCCGCAGCCGCCGTTTCCGCTTCCACAGCTGCTGCAGCTGTCTTTTAATACGCCTGTGCGCTTCCAGTAGATCACCAGACCGCAGTAGCCAAATACAAGGAGCAATATAATTACATTTGCTATCATAAAATTCCCTTCTTTCTTAATGGAAACATGAAACAATGGATATCTGCCATATTCATTTTACCACAATCATGCAGTTTTAAAAAGGGGACCGGATGTTTCCACCCGGCCCCTTTATTATGCCGGTTTAATATACCGACGCTTGTTTTTCTTCTGCGCTCATTATGACGCGGACTGTACAGAACGCTTGGAATAGGTCTTCTGATCCTTATATGGATCTGGACGGAACAGCATATACAGCATGAACAGTAGCACTACGAATGCCACAACTGTGCCTGCACCGAAGGAACCATAGAATAAGAAGCTGCCGATCTGGTATACGCAAAGAGTAACAGCGTAAGCAAATACGTTCTGGAACAGGATCGCAAACCAGAACCACTTTCTATCCTGCATCTGCTGGGCCATTGTAGAAATAGCTGCAAGACAAGGAGAGTCAAGGAGGTTAAACAGCAGGAAGCTGAATCCGGCTAAAGCGGTTGGGAACCACATTCCAACACCTTCTGCAACAGTTTCTGCATCTTCAACGTCACCAGCAACATTTGCAAGTACGCCCATGGTAGAAACGATACCTTCCTTTGCACTGAAACCGGAGATTGCAGCTGCAACCGGCTGCCACTCGCCCCAGCCAAGAGGAGCAAAGAGAGGCGCGATCGCACCACCAATGATAGCCATAAGGCTGTCTGCGGAATCTTCAACAATGCCAAAGGAACCATCAGCAAATCCAAAAGTAGAAAGCAGCCACATTACTACGCAGGCAAGGAACAGGATAGTACCAGCTTTGATGATAAAGCCTTTCAGTCTTTCCCAAACATGCATCAGAACAGTCTTAGCAGATGGGATATGGTACTGTGGAAGCTCCATAACGAATGGAGCAGGTTTTCCGGAGAATGGTTTTGTTTTCTTTAACATGATAGCTGCTACAAGAACAGCTACGATACCTACAAAGTACATGATAGGAGCCATCATTCCGGCTACATCCCAGCCAGTTACATAACCAGCCATAACACCGCCCATTAAAGCGATTACAGGAAGTTTAGCACCACATGGGATAAAGGTTGCTGTCATGATTGTAAGTCTTCTGTCGTTATCCTGCTCGATGGTCTTGGAAGCCATGATACCTGGGATACCACAACCGGAGGAGATCAGTAACGGGATGAAGCTCTTACCGGACAGACCGAAGTGACGGAATACACGGTCCATAACGAATGCGATACGTACCATGTAACCGCAGTCTTCCAGGATGGACAGGAACAGGAACAGGATCGCCATCTGAGGAACGAAACCAAGTACTGCTCCCAGACCGCCGATGATACCATCAACAACCAGGCTTAAGATCAGATCGCTTGCGCCGGCATTCTCAAGGAAACCGCCAACAACTTCCTGAATAGCACCTACAAATGTATCGTTGGTCCAGTCAGTTACGAATGTACCGATGGTAGTTACGGAGATGTAGTATACGATCCACATTACCAGCATGAAGATCGGGATACCTAAGAAACGGTTGGTAACGATCTGGTCGATCTTATCAGATACGGTCAGCTTCTCGCCGCTCTTCTTAACAGCAGTTCCAACTACCTTCTGGATGAACTTGTAACGCTCGTCAGTTACGATACTTTCCATATCGTCATCATGAGCTTCTTCAATTGCTTTTCTTGCGTTCTCAACAACAGACTTGCCGGAAGCGGAAAGTGGAGTACTCTCAACTACCTTGCTGTCGTTTTCAAGGAACTTAACTGCATACCATCTCTTCTTGTTCTCAGTGATGTCTGCCGGCAGTACGCTTTCAACCTCAGCTACTGCTGCCTCTAATTCCTTGGAGAAGATCTCCTTAGGAAGATCAACTTCTTTCTTCTTAGCAACCTTAACCGCTTCGTCGATCAGCTTATCAAGACCGGTCTGCTTCAATGCAGATGTTTCAACGATCGGACAGTCAAGGAGCATGGAAAGACGCTCGATATCGATCTTGATACCTCTCTTAGCAAGCAGGTCTGCCATGTTTAATGCGATAACAACCGGAATACCGGTTTCGATCATCTGAGTGGTCAGATATAAGTTACGCTCAATGTTTGTTGCGTCAACCAGGTTAACGATAACGTCTGGATCATCCTTTAACAGATAATCACGGCTGACAACTTCCTCCAGGGTGTATGGAGAAAGTGAATAGATACCAGGAAGGTCAGTTACGATAACTTCTTCACTCTGGCTCTTGCTCTTTAATTTTCCCTCTTTTTTCTCTACCGTAACACCAGGCCAGTTACCAACATACTGGTTGGCACCTGTTAATGCGTTAAACATAGTTGTTTTACCGCAGTTTGGGTTTCCGGCAAGCGCGATCTTAATTGCCATTTCCTTTTTTACCTCCATGAGTCCATTGCAAAGGACTCTTTTTAATTCTCACGGTGTGTTATGTATGATTACTTTACTTCTACACACTGAGCATCGTTCTTTCTTACAGAAAGCTCATAACCTCTTACTGTAATTTCAACAGGATCTCCTAAAGGAGCAACTTTTCTGATATAAAGCTCACTTCCTTTTGTGATCCCCATGTCCATAATACGACGTTTGTAAGCGCCATCACCTGTGATCTTAGTCACTACTACAGTGCTTCCAACTGCTGCATCACCTAAAGTCATTGCTATGTCTCCTTTCTTCTCTTTGTCATGTTTATTTATGGCTATATCACCCTTAGGCAACATGTCCATTTAAACCATGATATGTCTTGCCATATCCTGATTTATTGCAACTCTTGAATCCTTAATATTGACAATAACATTTCCACCGATGGCAGATACAACTGTGATCTCTGCTCCGGCAACAAATCCCAGGTTTTCAAGAAAACGCTTTGTTTCTTCATTTCCGCCTACTTTGCGGATGGTATTTGCTTCTCCGATCGAAGCCATTGTTAAAGGCATCTTCTTCACTCCTTTTTTCAAGTTAGTTGTTCCTATTTCAGGTTAGTCATTGCTATCCTGATCATCTTAGTTAGAATACGCTAATTTAAGTTAGTTGTCAATAATACAGGCTCTTTACATGCTGATAATTTTTCTCAATAAGGTGCATTTTTTTAATTTTTGCTGTATAATTCATAAAGATGTTGGGGTCAAAATGTATTTTGCCCCCTCTGATACCGAATTGCTACGTGCTTTGCACTCCCGCAATTCTAAAAACATTCGTAATCCGCTCATTTTTCTTC
>OHVM01000701.1_pt1 | contig 11748 bp, 7 predicted proteins | sample 1579431 | NCBI WGS metagenome assembly OHVM01 (sample SAMEA3882524, study PRJEB24775) | human gut metagenome | biome: human-associated habitat; feature: intestine environment; material: feces | place: Netherlands | collected 2009/2010 | reverse complement strand
ACCTTACGGGTATGGCAAACAATCTCAATCAGCTAACAAAGCTGTCGCATCAGACTGGATTCTATCGAACAAAGAACGTAGTGATGGAACTGCTTGCCAAGTTGAAGGAGGTATTAAGCGATTACAAAACCGAAGAAAGGAGGTACAGATGATAGGGAAAATCAAGAAGGGAAAATCATTTGGCGGATGCATACGCTATGTGATGGGTAAAGACAATGCCGAAATCATCGCATCGGACGGTGTACTGCTCGGAAGCAACAGAGAAATGATTGATAGTTTCAACTGTCAGTGTCTCTTAAATCCGAAAATTAAGCAACCGTTAGGACACATTGCACTCAGCTTTAAGCCTGAAGATGCACCACGATTAAGCGATGAGTTTATGGCTAAAATTGCTCTAGAATACATGGACTTGATGGGCATTAAGAACACTCAATTCATCTTGGGAAGGCATCATAACACCGACAATCCGCATTGTCATTTGGTATATAATCGTATCAACTACGATGGTAAAGTAATCTCCTCGCAGAACGATTTTAAGCGTAATGAGATTGCAACAAAGAAACTAAAAGACAAATACAGATTGACATACGCAGAGGATAAGAGCAAGACCAATGTAAAGAAGCTCCACGATCCTGAACGGGTGAAGTACGAGATTCACAATGCTGTAAAGGCTGCATTGAAACGAAGTCGGACATGGTGGGACTTGGGTAGCCAACTGCAAAAGCAAGGTATTGGTATGACCTTCAAGATTAACCGAAGAACGGGTAAGAATGAGGGATTGAGTTTCACCAAAGACGGTTACACTTTCAAGGCTTCCGATGTCAGCAGACAGTTCAGTTATTCAAAACTTAACGAACAATTAAGTTGGGATAAGCGGAATATGCAGACCGAAATTGAGTCTAAACAGCAACCGACAAGGCAAGAAACAGAGCAAAAATATAGCGTTACGGATAGCCTTATTGAGAGCAATGGATTGGGCTTATTGACTCCATCGGATGCTCCACCAGAGGATGAGCAACCACCTTCTTGGCAGAAACAAAAGAAGAAGGAGAGGAAGAAAACCAGAGGTTTCAAACTCTAAATAACCCAAATGTATAATCAATAAATTCAGAAAACTATGAATAAAAATTTCAACAACAACGATAATGAGTCGTTTATGGAAGGCATCTACGGATGCTTGGAAAGAATCGAAACCGCAGTAATTGAATTGCAAAAGTTTCAACCGAATGAGGGTAATTCAGTTGCTAATGACGAAGATAGAATAGCGTTAGTACACGAAGTTAAGGAACTTGTCAGCAATGCCACAGGGCTTAATTGCAGGCACACCGACCGCAAACTTGAAGAGCAGACTAAGGTTCTTAATTCAAATTTCAGTGCCATTAGCGAGAGTGTAAGGGATGTAAAAGCGATTGTCAATAAATCGCAATCATCAGGCGAAGTTCTAAACTCGCTGGCAGAGATTAAGGCTAAACAGCAGGAACAATACGATAAGGTTAAGGTAATGTTCCGAGATACCAATGAAAATATTGAAAGTGGTATTGCTAACGCTAAACATCTTCGTATCAGCATCGATGAACCTCATATCTTGATAACCTTTGTAATAATGTCGGTAGCTATTGCTGTTTTATCAGTAGCATTGCATCTTGCCAAACGCCCGAATTATGACCGCATTGATAATGACCTTAAATACCGCTACATCAAGATGAAAGGCGATGCTTCGGCAGAGCAGATAGCTACATTGGAGGAGATCTTTGAACTCAACCGCAACAACGAAGCAATCGAGCAGATGCGTGAAGATGTGGAGACCTATGAAGAGGCTGTACGCAAACAAGCCGCCCTTGCCGAGCAAGCGAGGCTCAAGGCGCAGGCTGCCAAGGAACAAGAGAGCAAAGCCAAATCCATTAAGAACAAGCAGGATAATAGTAAGGTTAAACAAAATAAATCAAAACCCTGATTGTAATATGGCAACAGTAAAGATTAAGTTCCGACCATCAACGGTTGATGGCGGACAAGGCTCAATTTTCTATCAAGTAATCCATAATCGTGTAGCCCGTCAGCAAAAGACGGGCTACCGTCTCTACGGCTATGAGTGGAACAGTCACTCTTCGGAGGTGGTCTTACCTAAGTTCAACGAGAGCAGAAAACGCTATCTATCGGAGATTGGCGACAAAATCCGAATAGATGTAAAGCTTTTCCATAAGGTCATCGCTGATTTTGAGCATAGCGGTTGTGATTATACTGCTGATGATGTGATAGCGGAATTTGCATCGGACAACCCCGAAAATTTTCTCTTCCCATTTATGGAGGGCGTTATTGCCAATCTGAAAACACTGGGTAAAATCCGCACATCGGAAACATATGCTGCGACCCTTTGTAGTTTCAGACGCTTCCGCGAGGACAGGGATGTGCCATTGGACGATATGGACTCCGATATGATGATGGCATACGAAGCCTATTTGAAGAATAATGGAGTAAGTCCTAACTCATCATCATTCTATATGCGCAATCTTCGGGCTGTATATAATCGTGCGGTTGAAAAGGAATTGACGGCTCAGCGATTCCCATTCAAGCACGTCTATACGGGAGTGGATAAGACCATCAAGCGAGCCGTACCTCTTAAAGTCATCAAACGAATCAAGGAGATGGACTTTACGATGAATCCGACCTTTGATTTTGCCAAAGATATGTTCCTAATGAGTTTCTATACTCGTGGTATGTCATTCGTGGATATGGCATACCTGCGAAAAAAGGATTTGCAGGATGGTGTGCTTTCCTATCGCAGACGCAAGACGGGACAACAACTCTTCATCAAGTGGGAGAAATGTATGCAGGAGATTGTGGATAAGTACGATACTTCGCAATCCAATTACCTGTTGCCCATCATCAAGCCTTTCAACGATATTGACGAACGCAAACAATATATCTATGCAGCGCACAATATCAACCGTTGCCTGAAAATCATCGGTAAGGAGTTGGGATTATCCGTTTCGCTCACTCTGTATGTTGCCCGTCACGCTTGGGCGAGCATCGCCAAGAGTAAGAATGTCCCGCTATCGGTAATCAGTGAAGGTATGGGACACGACTCGGAAGCCACCACACGCATCTACCTTGCATCATTGGATACCGTAGCCATCGACAAGGCGAACAGTATGATATTGAAATCTCTATGAGTGAAGGAGTGTTGAGCGAACGAGAAAATCTCTTGATAAGAGAAATGATTACCGTTGCAAATTTACGAAGAATAATATAATCGGAACCCAAAAAGGAATTAAAAAAGCAGGTTGATTTTCATTTTGTTTTGCTCCACAGGTCTATTGTTGAGCAAATTCCAATGTATCAACCTGCTAATAGACTCATTCATAGAATAGACCTACAATATGAATTGCTCTTATCAAGAGAGGTTTACTCTTTAGCTTCTTTATATAGAATTAAGAACTTGTAAACCTGACGATTGCCTACCCCAATTAAGTAACCCATAAAAAATGGCAACCAACAGTTGAAAGAGCAACGAGGAATTAGAAACGAAACCAGAGAAAAGTATAGCGATGCAATTACCCTCTATGTAGAGACCGGTCTTTCCATAAAACAAATATGTGAGCAGACCGGGGTCGGCTTTTCCGCGTTCAGTTCTTACCTCTCCACTCATCACCGTGACCTAATCCTCAAACGACATAATCTTACAGAATTTAAGAATGTCAAACTTAGAGGAAAGAAAGGTCAAACTACTGCCGCCCATTACAAATACAAGGATGCCATTGCCGCTTGCGACAGTATGGAGTATATTGAATACAATATATCCCAGATAGCACGTATCTTCAACGTAGATTGTTCCTCTTTGGCAAGCCAACTTCGCAGACATTACCCCGATATCGTACCACGCAGAGAACAGGAACGCAGACGGATAGGAATAACCGTCAATCTGCAATATGGAGCACGCAAGTGGAGCAAGGAAGAGTATGCTACTGCCATTGAGATGTTGCAATCATCCGATAAAACCATTGAAGAGGTTGCAGAGGCTTGTAATGTATCCTACACGGGTTTGCGAGAACACATCTTAGCCTATTACCCACAAATTACCCGTAATAGGGAGGAGAAACGTATCCGTGCAACAGGTCAAAAGGTCAGAGGTCTGCGTAACGGGAATTGGACTGTCTGTGAGCCAGACCGTGAAACTCTTGAAAAATATGAGAAGGCTATAGACCTGTATCGTACAACATCGAAGGATGTAAAGGATATAGTACGTATTGTTGGGGTAACTCTCGGTGGCTTCCGCTACCACTTGAGAACTTGGCATCCCGAGCTGATGGTTCTTAGACGGGGCTTTGACGAAGGTATGGCATTGGAGCAAACCAAACGTTATAAAAAATCTTCTGCTGAGAAATATGCCAATGCAATCGAAAGATTACAGAATACCGATTTGCCAACAGCAAAGGTCGCAGCGGAATTTGGACTGAATCCCGAAACATTCAGGATGTATCTCAGGGAGCATCATCCCGAATTGGTTACAGCCCGTGGAATGATAAGGACATCTGACGGTAAGGTCGTTTCCAATCGTAGTGCAGAAAAGTATGCGGAGGCGCTACGCATCTATGCAACCACTTCCGAGTCCTTGAAATCCATTGCCAAACGGTTGGGACTTACCTATAATAGTGTAGGCGGTTTTATACGCCGTAACTATCCCGAAGCCATCGAAAAGCATAATTCGTTGCTTGTATCCAGTGAACAGATGTTTGCTGAAGGGGTAGAAATGTTGAAATCAGGGAACGCCACTATCCATGCCGTGATGGACGAGTGTGGCTACAATGAATATTTCAGAACTTACATAAAGAGCAAGTATCCCGAACTGCTTCATCGTAAGACGGAACGCAAGCAGATACTTAGGAAACAAAAGACGGCAGATAAATATGCAGCTGCTATCGAATGTCTGAAAAACGGCACAGATACGATGAAGGATATTGCTGAACGATTTGGACTTAACATCCATTCTTTCCGTAAATATCTCTATAAATATACTCCTGAAATTATAAAGTCAAGACACAATAAGCCGTAAGAGCCAAAAGAATAGGGCTGATGTTGAAGGTGCAGAGCAGAATAGATTGTTGAGCGAATGAAAGGTCTCTTTGGAAGAGAGAACTTATCTCTTTGGAAGAGAAATGATTACCGATGCAAAATTACACATTTTTCGGCAAATAGCACCAATTTACAATAAAAAATGTTATGCTCGATTCAGATTTTGTTTAGTGGCAATGTGGATTGTTGAGCAAATTATGTCGTGACTGTTCAAATAACCTACTCGTAATCAATAGCAGTATGTCGCATAAATCACTCTTCCAAAGAGAAGTGACCTATTATTCTGATTTATGCGCATTAAGAAATATTGTATAACACTGATTCTCTTGCTATTTGGTGTAGGTGTTGCGCATTCGCAAGAGAGACACACGGAAATCTGTATTGACTTCCGTGTGAACAGTACTGTCATAGACTCCGCCTATTCGGACAATGCCGCCCGTATGCAGGAGATGTTGGAGTTCCTACGAACTATACGCCAAGACAGTACAATCAATATCATTGAAGTATCCTTCTGCGGAGCAGCTTCTCCCGAAGGCAGTTATCAACTCAACCGCAAGTTGGCACAAGGCCGTCTCTCGGCACTTGAAAAGTTCATCCGCAGTGAGGTGGATATTCCCGACAGCCTTATTACCTATAATAACAGCTATATCCCGTGGGATTATCTCAAATCGCAGATTGAGGATTCGGGACTTATCCGTAAGGATGAAGTAATTACCATCTTGGAGGAAGAAGCCCGATTGGTGGACTATCATCACCCGAATACGCATATCGACAACCGTGTCGTAAAATTGAGAGCATTGGACGGTGGTAAGGTATGGCAGCAGATGAACAATCTCTTCTTCGAGCAGATGAGAAATGCGTGTGCGGTATTCGTAACCTACAAGAAAGAGTTGCCACCCATACAAGTGTCTGTAATCGTGCCTGATACCATTAAGGTAGAGCCAATAGTTGAAGCCGTTGAAATTGTGCCCGACACAACGGCTATTATAGAAACGGGTATTCCCGAAGTGGAGGAATGGAGCCGCAAACTCCATTTGAAAACCAATGCCATAGGCTTGGGGATGGCTATCGCCAATGTTGCCGCAGAAGTAGATTTGGCAAAACATTGGTCGTTTACGCTTCCTGTCTATTATTCTGCTTGGGACTACTTCAAATCAACCATCAAGTTCCGCACCTTCGCCGTGCAGCCTGAGTTCCGCTATTGGCTGTCGGAAAACAACGATGGTTTCTTTGCAGGAGCACATTTCGGACTGGCATACTACAATTTTGCTTTTGATGGCGATTACCGCTACCAAGACCATGACCGTGAGACGCCTGCCATCGGTGGAGGTGTGAGCATCGGTTATCGTCTGCCCATCAGCAAAAACAACCGTTGGAGGGTGGAGTTCTCACTCGGAGCAGGAGTATATTCAAATCACTACGACAAGTTCCACAATACCCCACGCACAAAAGACGGTCTGATGATAGAGAGCATCAAGAAGACCTATTGGGGTATCGACCAAGCAACGGTATCGTTCTCCTATTCGTTTGACTTAAAGAAGAAAGGAGGCAAGCGATGAGAAAGATTCTATACTTTATTATGTGCTTGCCGATATTGTTTCTTTCGGCTTGTGATGTTCACGAATGGCCTGAAACGCCGGAGTTTGTAAAAATGCATCTTCGCCTCAATTATGAAACAGATATGACCGAATGGGAACATCTGTATGATGGGATATCGGTCATTGAACAGGGATATGGCGAGACATACGACAATCATCGTGATTATGGCAAGATACGCTACATTGTCCGTACCTATCCCGTGTCGGAGAAAATGCGTACCACATCGGATTATACACAGGAGTTCGTATTCACGAAAGATATATCAGAGGGCTACGACCATGAAGTGACGCTCGACCTCTTGCCCGGCAGCTACAATGTGATGGTATGGTCGGACTTGGTGCAGACAAGCGGTGACAGCCATTTCCACAATGCCGACAACTTTGCGGAAATCAGACTGCAAGGCGACCACAAGGGTAACAATGACTACCGTGATGCTTTCAGGGGTTCTAACAATATATCCCTCGTAGCGGATATTATGGAGCATTTGCCCGATACATTGGATATTGCGATGCAGCGTCCTCTTGCCAAATTTGAGTTTGTTACCAATGATGTGGTGGAGTTTATCGACAAGGAATCTGTACGTGTCGCTTCGAAAGCCAACGGAAACAAGGCTGCATCAACAGATGATACCCCGACAAGAGCCGTAAACATCGAGGATTACAAGGTGGTGTTCTACTATGTGGGATTTATGCCCGATGCTTACAGTATGAATACCGACAAGCCTGTGGACTCCTCTACGGGAGTGATGTTTGAATCCACATTGAGAAAGCTCTCCGAATCGGAGGCAACGATGGGATTTGACTATGTGTTTGTGAACGGCAAGAAGTCGGTTGTAACCGTGCAGATAGGTATCTATGACAATGAGGGTACACAACTCTCCTTGACCGAGCCGATAGAGGTACCGCTCAAACGTAGCCACCATACCATAATGACAGGTATGTTCCTTATGTCGGAGGCTTCGGGAGGTGTTACCATCAATCCCGACTTTGACGGAGACCATAACCTTATTTTCCCCTAACAGATAGACATAATGAAGAATCTACTACATAACATACAGATATTGGCAATGCTTGCCTTGACTATGATAGGCATACAATCCTGTTCGGATGAATTGCACGATGTGGGCGATGTTCAGGTGAGTTTCACAGCCACACTTCCAACTGACACCCGTACCCGTTCATTCGGGAAAGCGGAACAAGTGAATACCCTTGTGGTGGGAATATTCAAAAAGGGCGTTGCAGATGTACATACCAACAGTGGTGGCAGTTGGAGTTATCACGAAATAGACCGCAAAGAGTTCCCGATAAACAGTACTTCGGCAAATGTACAACTTACATTGGCACAGGAGCAGACATACAGTTTTATCTTTTGGACGTATGATGGCAATCAGAACATCTACAATATAGATGATCTGACCGCTATCGAAATGAACGCTCTACCTAATCCGATAACATTCACCCAAGCGGAAGCCGCAGACGCTTTTTTTGCCTCGATGGAAGATATTACCATTACAGGGGATTGCAGTTATCCCGTTGAACTTGTCCGTCCATTGGCTCAAATCAATGTGGGTACTACAGGAACACCGATGCAAGCAACATTTACTGCAAGTTGTGCTCCAAAGACATTCCACCCATTCACAAATACCGTAAGTGGAGCAGCCGAACTTACTTGGAATTTCAGCGAGACCACAACCGAGACATTCTCGGCTGACGGCACAGAATATAACTACCTCGCTATGGGATATGTGTTTGCTCCGACCACAGCCACAAATATTTCTGCCAAATTGACTTTGACTGATGGCAATAACAGCAAAACGGTAGAATTTCCACAGGTGGAGATAGAGGCAAACCAAAGAAGCAACATCGCAGGAAATTTCACACCAACAGAATAAGAGATTTTCAATATAAGTATAACCCTAATAACGAGTTAAAAGCCGAACAAAAAAGAATAAACAAACTAACACCGCAAAGGTGAGGAATAGTTCCGAGACCTTTACCCTGCATCAGCAGGCAACGACAGATTGATGATAATACTCGGTTCTGCCTATGCAGAGCAGCCCTCGACAATGGGTGCGACATTCACAAGGGATGTGGCAAACATTAAGAAACAAGAAAATCAAAATAACTATTTGTATAACAATTAAATTTTTCAAAGATGAATAAGAAATTATTCTTAGGTATGTTCGCAGCAGCAGGTATGTTGCTCGCAACATCGTGTTCGAATGACGAACTGGATGTGGTTCAGTCAGGAAATGAGGCGCAGGTGACGTTCTCACTTGGCCTTGAAGGTGGTATCGCTACCCGTGCCATCAGCGACGGTAAGAGTGCTGATGTTCTGATGTATGCCGTATTTGATAAGAACGGAGAACGTATCAATACCATTCAAAAGGTAAGTAAAACAGGAGTAACTTTCCCTACTACAGAAAACATCACTTTGGCTAAAGGTCAGACCTACAAAGTGGCTTTCTGGGCGCAGGACAACGATTGTAAGGCTTATACTGTGTCTGACGATATGAATGTTACTGTAAACTATGCTAATGATGAAAACAAAGTCAATAATGACGAGACTCGTGACGCTTTCTTCAAGACCGTTGAATTTACCGTAACAGGTTCTACTTCCATTGATGTTGAATTGAAACGTCCTTTTGCTCAAATCAATGTAGGTGTAACTAAGAAGGACTGGGATGATGCTGTTGTTTCAGGCATCACTATCGCACAATCTTCTGTAGTTATCAAAAATGCTGCAACTTCTCTTAACTTGCTTGACGGAACAGTCAGTGGAGAGACAGAAGTAAGCTATTCACTTGCAAATATCCCTTCTGATCCTGCTATTTTGAAAGTGGATACAGATGGTGATGGCGAAAAGGAGGAGTATAATTGGCTTTCAATGAGCTATATCCTCCCTGCTGACGCAACAACAGGTTATGCTAAAACTACGTTGGAAAACATCGCTTTTGTATTTTCTCCACAGAATGGCAATTATAGCAACATCGAGTTCAATCAAGGTTTGAACAGCGTTCCTGTACAGCGTAACTGGAGAACAAACATTCTCGGTAAGTTATTGACAGGTGACATCACGTTCAACATCGTTATTGACGAAGAATTTGAGGATGATCACAATGTGCTGGTTCCTTATGCAACTATCAATGGCGTTGTTTATTCGTCATTTGCAGATGCGATGGCAGCTGTTCAGGATGGCGAAACTATCAAGTTGGAAGGTGAAACAACACTTGATGGTGTAGCTGATGGTTATCTCTTCACTATTGATGGAAAGAAAGTAACCATTGATCTTAACGGTTATGGCTTCGTTGCCAATGTTCCTGATGTAACAAAGAATTCAGCTATATTCCGAGTGGCAAAGAACAGCGAATTGACGATTGTAGGTGAAGGAAATGTAAAGTTTGTAACAAACAAGGCTCCTAATGTGTTGGCTGCATTTATCAACAATGATGGTGGTACGGTAAACTTAAAGGGTGGTAACTGGACAATGACCGCTTTGGAATATCCAGACGCACTGATTCCTACATTTGTTGACAACAATAGTAATGTAAATTCTGCTACTTTGAACATTTACGATGGTACTTACACATTCCATCGTAACCTTTTCCGCAACTTTGCAAATGCTGCTGGTCATAACAACTATGCTACTGTTGCAACTATCAATATTTATGGTGGTACATTCAATGGTCGTGAAGGTGATGCAGGTGCTATTTGGAATCAGAAGCCAAGTTCAACCACTCCAGACAGAGCAGGTGTAATCAACGTAATGGGCGGTATATTCAACAATGTTGTAATCAACAATGACTTTGCTGAAAATAATTCTGATGCTCCTACTTATTTGACAGTTACTACCGCTGACGAACTCACTCAGGCTATCGCTAATGCTACTGCTGATGTAACTATTTTCCTTGGTGATAACATTACTGGTAATGCTACTGCAGTACAGAAGGAAAATGTTAAAGTTACAATTATCGGTAATCAGAAGACCTATAATGGTGCAATCATTGTTGACGGTAAGAGTAAAAGATATACTACAGCAGGTTTGACCATTCAAAATATAAGCTTCAGTGCTGAAAATATTTCTGAACCTGCTTACATCAATTTGGGTAAATCTGGCAATGATAACACTCGTTACACCAACAATGTTACTGTAAAGGATTGTACTTTCTCCACTACTTCTAGAAACGATGTTGTTGCGGTTAAATCCTACACAGGCGGTGATTGGAATCTGAACATCAGCGGCTGTACTGTAAACGAGGGTATGCACTCTATGTTACAAGTTGCCAACGTGGAGAAAGGCTTGAACATTGCTGGTTGCAAGGTTTATTCTAAGAACGGTATAAACCTTAATAATACACCTTCTTTAGAAATGGAACGCTGTACTTTTGACACAAAGGGTTATGCAATTCGTGTTGGTGTAAACGGTAATACCAACAACGGTGTTTTCAATATCTCTAATAGTACGTTGAAATCTGATTGCGAAGATGATGATGCAGTTATCATCTTACGTGGTAATATGGCTGGTTCTACTTTGAATTTGACAAACACTACGGTAACAGGAACACTCCAGTATACCAACGAGTCTAATGCAACAATTAACTTTATGTAAATGTAATCAAAGAAATTCTATCATCCTTTGATAGATATATATTAGCTAAGAAGCCTTGCCGTTCGTGAGAATAGCAAGGCTTCGTCTTTATCGAGAGTGATTCAGCAACTCATTTTGGGAGAGATTTGCTGTCCCATACCTTGCAATGATATAAGCAGACTAATCCCATTCTCTTTTCGCTGGCATAAACACTTCAACACTGTTTGCCTAACCTTACTTGCTTCGTATGTATTCAGCCTAAATGCAAGTGCAACGACCACTTCAAGATTATAAAATGTAGCCCAACTTGCAGGAGTGGCTAAATCGCATCGCTGGGTAGTTGCAGGGTTAAATGTTCCACTCTTGTATATCGCTCTGATAGCGGCTCGTAGTGTCGGGGCTATCACCCCGAACAAATCCACCAATTCCATTTCTGACATCCATACATTACCGCTTGGGATATTTACGTTTCCGCTTTTGTTGATTGTTACA
>OHVM01000699.1_pt1 | contig 11755 bp, 10 predicted proteins | sample 1579431 | NCBI WGS metagenome assembly OHVM01 (sample SAMEA3882524, study PRJEB24775) | human gut metagenome | biome: human-associated habitat; feature: intestine environment; material: feces | place: Netherlands | collected 2009/2010 | reverse complement strand
AGATTTTGTTTTTCCATTTCCAGTAGTAAGCGTCAAGCTGAAGCTCATAGTCGTAGCCGGCGGTATTGGTGTTGAATGCGGGCTTCTGCAAGTCGCACACCTCGAACAATCCGAAGTTACATTCCACGTATGAGCCAAGTTTGAAATATATGGGATTATCCAAGGAGAACTTTAACATGATGTAATCCTCCTTCATCAGAGTGAACTTACGCTTGCAGCCTTCATTGATCAAAGTTGTAAGCTGGATAGCACCGGATATGTCTTTGATGTCGATTTGTTCCATGTCTTCAAAGTTCGGGGATAAAAAAAAGAGTGCCCAATTTTGAGCACTCACATACACGACAATAAAACCAATGTCGTGAATTAGCTTCTGTTTGCCGGATTTGGCTCGTTAAACTTGGCTGAAATTTTTCCGAAAGTTCGGTTTAAACTCTGTGCGTAAGCAACGCTTTTCCCAAGATAAATCAGATGATAAATCTCATTACTGTTAGCCGGAACTTGAATATCAACCACACCTTTATACAGCTCATCAAAGAAAGCTTTCTTCTTTGCTTGATAGTCAGACTGAGAATTACCCTCGATAGTGAACGAAAGAGTTATTTCCCTCTCATCGACTTTAGGATTATTGATTATTACCCGTTTCCCATGTTCAAGTCGGCTTTTGTTCTCAATAAAATCCTTCATGGGAGCGGATGCCCCAATAACATCAAGAAACCCCTCTCCCATTCTCACGCCCCATGTTGTATAAGCGTTTTCGCCATTAATTAATAATTCATTCATAAACTATAATTTTGCTGTATTCTTTTTAACCTCTGCTATATCTCTTTGCATCTGTTGAATAGGTTTGACGATTGCCCCTGTATTTTCTGAAATCTGTACCAATTCAAGATAGGATTGCGCTATCAAATCCCGCGTATCATCAGCAATATTTCTTGTTTCCGTATTTATGGAAAGTAGAGCATCTGCTTTTACTGTCAGTAGATTAAGTGATTGAGATTGAATGATATTTTGATTCTTTATCTCTTCTCCTGTAATCTGCAATGCTGTAAACCTACCGTTCAACTCTCCTGCATCTTCATGCGTCATTTCAGTGCCGAACCCTCTTGATGAAGAAGATTGAGAATAGGATTCTTGCGAAATCTTATCATATCCGGTTGCTGCGGCAAGCTCGTCACGGAGCTTCATGGCTTCGTCCACATAACCCATGTATTCATCCATCAGCTCCTTACGCTCATTATTATCAAGCGTACCATCATCCTTCATGGCTTCACCGAATTTATCATACCATGTCCTCAGTTTGTCACTAAACTGTTCACCGATGGCATTTGACAGCATCGCCTGCATGAAATATTTGGATATGTCATCAGCAAAATCCTCCGCACTCTTCTCCATATCCATCAGACTGCTTATAAAACTGTCATACATGGAATCGAATGACATTCCGATCAGGCCCTCATAAAGACTGTCGGTCAGTTCTTCCAGTTTTCCTGCCTGCTCTATATAATCATCCAGCTTGTCGGTAACACGCTCACCGTAACCTCCCTTACCGGAAGATTCCATGATATCCCATAACCATACGTCCGACCGTAGAGCCTTCATCTGTTCGGGGGTCAGATTCCACAAGGAATCGGTGCCGGAGAAATCCTGCATGCCGGTAGCTTTTCTTGCGTGTTCCAGCATTTCATCCGTCCATTTCAGATAATGCTGCCAGCTGCCGTGGCTCTTATGATATCCGGCTTGCTCCTTTGCTATTTGCAGATAGTTTTTATTGACTTCCTCCTGATACTTTACAGCTTCCCTGTAAGATTCAACCGATTTCATTCCCTTGCTTGCCTTCATCTCGTCAGTCAGATCCTCGATGGCCGTTTGCAAAGTTCCATTCCTGTCCGTCAGCCTGTCTATCGTTTCCTGTACTTCCTTGGCGTTTCCACCTATTCCAAACAAGGAGTTGAAGCCTCCGAATGAGATTGCGTTCAGGATGTTTCCTATGCCGTTCCTCAATGACTTGCCGATTGTGACAAACAAATCCCCTGACAAGACATCACCGATAATTCCACTGACAGCGTTCAGAACAGCATCAAGCAGACCACCGACAAGATCACTTAATCCGTCTTTGAGTACGTCAATGATGGACAGAATCCATCCGACGATGGGGACCTCCTTAAGAGATTCTGACGTTTTTCCTATGACATCCTTGAATCCGTTCACGGTTTTGATAATTCCGCTATATGCGTTATACAATCCACCGGATGAAATCTGCTGCAAGCCTCCCAACAAATTTTCCATGCTTGCTTTCAGTCTGGTGGCGGTATCAGTCACATTACGCTGGGCCTGATTGGCGATATCAGTCTGTGTCTTCACATTGGCGGATGCAATGTCAGCATTCTGCCGTGCTGTTTCAAGAGCGTTTGCTGCGGCTTGTTTCTCACTTTCCGTTCCGCCCTTCTGCGCTTTGGTGTAATCATCCTGTGATTTCTTTAGTCTTTCCAAAGCAGCTGTTTCAATCCCTATGGCACTGATACGATTCTGTTCTGCTATTTGATAGGCTTTTACATCCTCTCCAAGTTTCTTGAAGTTGACTCCACTTGTACCACCCAAAGACTTTTCCATCTGGCTGATGGCGTCAATCAATGATTTCTGGCTTGCCTGATCGGAGTTCTTGAACTTGTCAGTCCGTACATATTTTTTCGCTTCGTCCAAGGCGGGCTTTATCATGTCGGAAAACATGGAACCAAACTCACCGAACACAGTAACCCAATCTATATTGGCTTTTATGGCTTCTGTTTCCTTGTTCTGTATGGCAACATCACGTTGTTTCTCCAGTAACTTTACTTGTGCACTATTAACACCGTTTTCTTCCTGTGCTTTCCTTATTTTTTCCGCATACTCTTGGGCGATAGCCAATTTCTGCTGCTGGAACGTGCCATATTCTTTCAAGTAGTCGTTCAAAGCCTGTTGTTCGGCTTTCAGCTGTCCTTCAGTTACATCGGAAATATCTTTATCTCTCATACTTTCGGCATTGGTATAAGCTTCTGAAATTTTCTGTGCCTGCTTGTCGGTCAGCTTACCGTTACCGGCTTTGCTCCATTCTTCCTCCTGTTTTCTTATCGCATCAATCTGTTTCTGATAATCAAGGTCAATCTGTTTCAACTTCTTTTCCGTGCCTTCTATCATCAGGTTGATTTCATCCTGTTGGTTCTGACGGTGAAGTGAAAGAAGTTGTTCGGCTGTCTTTTTTTGTTCTTTTTTTTGCTTTTCAGCAGCTTTTTCCTGCTTGGTCAAAGAACTACCAGTAATACCGCCCAAATTTTTATAGGCTTTTTCAGTTGTTTCTACTCGTTTCTTAGCTTCTTCATACAGCTTTGAAGTAAACTTGGATTTATTCTTTTCTATTTCAGAAAGTTTCTTCTTAGCATCATCCCAGTCTTTCTTCGCTTTCTCATAATCCTGCTTGTAGGTAGTTTTATTCTTCTCTGAATCAATTCGGGTTTGCTTGACTGATTTTGCTGTATCTATAAGTGTTTTTATGTCTTTCACATTATAGATTGCTTCATCAGACAAAGTACCCTTAATATCAATAGGCAAACGAAGTTTCACAGTTCCATTTCCCCCCTTTCCTCTGATACGCTTCTCCAACTCAGAGATGTAGCGGTCAAACTCATTAGTATTAACATCTTTAAGATTGGAAATGAACTGTTCGGAGATGCCTTTGCCTTTTTCTTGCAGCATGACATCACGCATAGCACGCAATTCTTTTAGTTTCTTCACATATCCATCAACGCCTTGCTGACCGGAAAGAGTTTTCAGCAGATTCTCGTAATATTTGATTTCAGATTCAATGTTAGAAAGTTCCTTGGTTTGCTTTTCTCCGGCACGTTTCGCATCTTCTTCCGTTATCTGTTGCTTTAGTTTAAGTATATCAGCCAACTTAATGGTTTCGATGTCATATTGAGCGAATATCTTAGGGTATTCTTTTCTTAACTCCGCTAAACTTCGACCTCTTTGTAAATCCGACAACGCTATATCACGAGAACTTTGTACGAGGGAATCAATCTTCTGTTTGTGTTCTTCTTCTTGCTTTTTAGCTTCTTCTTGCTGTTCATTAAACCTTCTCTGTGCCTTTTCTGCTTCTGTTGCCGAATCGCGGAAAGCCAACATTGCAACTCCAAGTCCTACTACAGCAGTAGCCAACAACACATAAGGATTGGTAAGCATTGCAGCGTTTAAAGCTAACTGCGCTTTTCGTGCCAATAAACGGGCATTGGTAAGTCCAATCTCCACAAGAGTATGTTTACTTTCGGCAGCAGTAACAAGCATCACTGCGGTCCGGTATGTACCATAAGTAACCACTAATCCAGCCAAGATCCTACCTACTGTTTCATAATTCTGAATCAACGAAGTTGTCATTTGAATACCGTCCATGATAACACTTTCCGACTTTGTTCCCAATTCGTTAAACACGGAATCCAAAGCATCCTGCATCATAGACAACTGACCGTTTATCTCTTTTGAAGCGTTTTCGGACATCTGATAGAATCGACCACCAGCGGAAGTAGCATCTATAAATGCCTGCTGAACCATTTCTGCGGAAATAGCCCCCTTAGACATCTCATCTTTGAGGGTAGCGATAGACTTACCGGTCTTTTCAGACATGATTTGCAGAGGATTAAATCCTGCATTAATCATCTGATTGAGGTCTTGACCCATAAGTTTACCGGCAGCGGACATCTGAGAGAATGCCAAAGTCATAGAATTAAACTTTTGTGTGTTCCCCATAGAAACATCGCCAATAGCTTGTAGATAACGGGGAACTTTCTCAGCTTCAATGTTGAAACCAAGCATCATCTGCGTGGCTGCTGTTACATCAGAAAATTCAAGCGGAGAAATTTTAGCGAACTCACGAACTTGTGACATGAGGGCATTGGCTTTCTCTTTGTTTCCCAATAAAGTTTCAATAGCAGTGTCAGCAGCCTGGAACTCGCCACGTACACGAATCATTTCAGCACCTAATGCTTTCAGTACTCCAGTACCACCAATAACCGCCAAGGCTTTCTTCCAAGAAATAGCAATACCATTATTAGTTTCTACAACCTCTTTTGCGTCATCCTTGTAAAGGGCGTATTCATCACGTAGTTTCTTTACGGAAAGACGCGCTTCGGCTTGTTGTTGGGTTAATCCAAATAAAGCTGCCTTTTCTTCATCAAGAGCTTTGCGGGCAGCATTGTATTCTTCTAACTTGCTATTTGCTGATAACGGATTCCTTTTCAATGCTATACGATAAGCATCCCCAAGTCGTTTTACATCCGCTTCAATATCCTTAACTACCGCTTTTTGAGCAAGAATCTTCTCTGTGAATCCATTCACGGCCTGGGAAGCATCGAAGATTTTCCTTTTGAATCCCGTTTCCATTTCCGCTCCAGCTTTGGCTGCATTAGTCACCAACTCATCCAATCTTTGGTTGGATGCAGCAAGTTGGGCATTCAAAGCCTTGAAAGCAGCAGGAGACTGCGTGCCATCCATGCTCATTAACTCCTGCTTTAATTTTGCAATTTCATTACGAAGTCTTACAACTTCTTCCCAGTCACTACCTACCTTAAAATATAATTTCGCCATATCTATTTCTTTTTCCTACGATTAGCCAATTCCTTACCACTGATTCTATTCACCTTCTGACCACCATATACTGCGTGTAATTTATCCCGTTGCATCATCAGCAGATTCCGATAAGGGATAATCTCAAACACTTCTGTATAACTCAGATGCAACGTGTCAATCAAATGGGCTATCTGCCCGAAGAACGTTGTGTTTCCTACTGTTTCGGTTTTGCTGCCAGCATCGACACGTTCCTCATCGAGCTGACACACTGAAAAGCCGAAATATCCATCATAGAGAAACAGACTTCCAAGGCATCTTTGACTTCTTCAAAAGTGCCGTTCTCCAATTCTTTGACCAAACTATCATTCCCGCAGATGAAGCATGAAATACCTTTCAGCATATCTTCAGTAGCTTCAGGAAGCTCTTTAATAGCTTCCATGACATTATCTCCAGTCATGCCGATATTGGAAAAATGATGAATGGCACGACAGATAATTTTAATTGTAGGAGGTTTAATGGTATAAACCATCCCTCCTATCTCCACATTCATGAAATCCAGCCCTAACAAAGCATCAGAAACCGTTTTTGCTGCTTGATTCATATTCTTAAACTAAAAGGGGGAATGGTATATATCCATCCCCCGGTTATCACTCTTGTGCTTTTACCAATGTTATCTCTTTTTTAAGAGTGGTATCAACTTCAGAAGGAGTGGTTTTAATATCTCCTGACTGAGTGACGTACCCCACTTTCGACACTTCATAGTGAACGGTAGCCCCAGCATTCACCTGCTTTGACTTGACCGTTGCACCGTCCAGCTTTACGGTCGCATCGGAAGGAGTAGGTACAATGGTTACTGTAGTTCATGCCTGCAAAGCTTTAATCTGCCCTTCTTCATAGTTATACTCAGAAGAAACACCTTCGATTCCCGGTTCCTGCACCAAGCCTTTTACAGCGATTGCAATTGCCTTATCCGTATTGGCTTCACGGGAAACAATACGGCATTTTGGGAAGATGAACCAGACATCATCATCGGTCAGACAGAACAATGCTTTGTTGATAATAACTTTATCCAAAGCACGCTTCCAACCTACATCTTTAGATGTTGCCTGAATAACATCGCCACCCATGAACGCTTTCTTGGTCTTCCAGTCATATTGTCCGATAGAGAAAGCGGGCGATACTTCTCCCGGCACATCATCGTAACGGTAATTCTTTCCCGTTAATTGGTTCTTGTACCCGGTGACAGAGGCTTCCGTTTCCTCAATCTGCCACGTTTCCCCGTGTACATTCAAAACCTCATCTTTCGCTTTGATAGCGGCTTGAATCAAAGTCTTTGCGATTTCGGGGGTAATGTCTGCCGTTACCTTATCAATGTCGGCAAACAAGATTCTTTTTATTCCTACTGCTGAAATCATAATCTTATAGTTTTACATTTATTACTTCAAATAAAATTCTCACATTCACGTAATGGCATTTCAAAGCTGTATCCGCTTCCGTGCCAATTGATTCGATAGAATAACGATAGGTTGTACCGTCATAGGTGCTTACTACATCATCAAGCAGCTTGCCAGCCTTTCTTTCGAGTTCGTTAAGCCGGATTGTGTTCGCTTCATTCTCGCTTAAATTGGGTACACATAGATTCACTTCTGCGAAAGATTTCTTCCAATACTTTCCCGGCTGTTGTTTCTTCGTGTGGATGACAATCCTTTCGGACTTCAATTCACCCGTCAGCGTTTCACCATCAGGCACTATATCTATTCCGAAAGCCTTGCAGTCCCGATAGAGAATGTTTCCTATGTCGGTAGTTACTATCATTCCACAATCTCCCAATCTTCTGCAAATACATCACTGATAGACGGAACCCATGAATCAGCGCGTCCGGTATTCTCGTTGTAGATAAGACACTGGCTTGTATAGTCAATAAATCCCTTACCTTTCAGAATAAGGTCTTTTGCCGATTGCGGAAGAGATTGCATCTTTGGAATAATGTCGCTATCTATATGAGCTGGAACCTGTTTGAATACCATTAATCCTTTCCCGTTCCATCCACTTCTACGAATTGGATAACCTGCTTTGAGAGCCATAATAGCCATGCCAAAATTCATCTTTCGTACTTTTGCGCCATCAGATCCTTGCATACGCTGTATGCGAGTATCAAGAAGCCGAATATAGTCGAACATAGTATAGCACTGCATTTCCAGTAAACACTTGTTGTATATATCATTAACGACTTCATCCATTTTCCCTGAATCTATGAAAATGGCCAACTTTACATATCTTCCATTGAGTTCTTCGGCTTCTATCTGCATACGGTCAACTGGTGTTTCGGCAATATTATACGCCTTTTCAAACGTATCTTTAGGACTCCAGCTTTCATATCCATCTTCATAACGGACATGATAACCCTCATCATCAAAATTTTCCGTTGACGGTTTTTCTCTAAGAAGATGTTTTCCCCACGCATCACCTCTTGTCATAGGTTCTGCTTCAATCTGTTTTGTTCCAATATACTTTTTCATATATCTGTAGTAATTTAATTATTCTCCAGGAGTATATGTACCGGTAATAGAGGCAGTGCTGTCATCGGTCAGAGTCGCTGTGCCGGTAATGATTGTACCTTTGATAGTCAAAGCTATTGATTTGATTTTTGCACCGGCATCGCCTTTATCTCCTTTGGGCCCAGTTTGTCCCTGTTCACCTTTATCACCTTTGGCGCCAACTACACCTGTATCTCCTTTCTGCCCTTTGAGGTTCTTAAAAGCGAAATTCAGCTTGCCTTCTTTCATTGTTACATCCACAGAAGGTGTACCTACATTCGCATCAACGCTGGCGGTTGCCCCGGTTACGGATGAGCCATTACCACTCGCTTGAGGTAATACAATCATCTTAGCGGCAGTAACAGCGGTAGTACTGACAATGCGAATCATTATCCCGGCAGGTACACAAAGGTCGATTACCCGCTGATAGGGATCGTGAAGTGGAATCGCATCATAGGCACTTGGTTCCATTTCAGGCATGTGCCGGTAGATTTTTAGCGGTTCAACATTTCCGTTGTCTATTTGAATTACACAATTGCCTTCAGAGGCGAAATCTGCGACAAATACGCCTTCTTGTTCTTTAAATACAATATTTTTCATATTTCCCATATTTGTTATTTACTATTCGGCACCTTCAAACAAGTTGTTCATCCTTGCCTGTCGGTCCGCTTTGTCTTCTTTTTGAATCTGGTTTAATGTTCCTTTGGGATCATTGGAGTAACCTGCCATTTCGATGGATTCAAGCTGGCTGAATATCGCTTTGCCTCCATTCCCTTTCATACATCTGTTAATCAGCGCGTCCTCATCATTCTGAATAAACGGAGTAATGACATGCTCAACTTCTATATTGTCAATCTCATCAGCCCATGAAGTATTCATCATTTTCAGAAATTCTTTGATGACATTACACTCCCGTTCAAAGAACTCTATCCAGGCACCTGACTCATCCCCGATTTTCAGATGGGCGTCAGACAATATCATTTGTCTGGCATCAAAACCTATGTTACCAAGACTTTTCATGTTTTCGAAAGATAGGTCTGGCATCTGGGCCTGCATGAAGAAAAGCTTGAGCAATGTATCCACATGATATTTCAGGGCTTCTATGGCCTGGGTCCATGAAACATAAGCTATGTCACCGCCATTCTTTAGACGGAACAATCTGCGGGCCTCTCCCTTGTCCTCGTCACCGACAAGTTCGCCTGTCACTTTCAATAAGGGGGCGGAATTGTAGGCTATCACGTCTGAGTTACGGGAGAGCGTGTATTCAATTTCCTCACGGATATGCTCTAGTCCATGAAAAACAGGAGCGGGGCGGTATGCATAAACTCCGGGAATCTTTTTGAGGATAATCCTTTCGGGATCTGTAACAGCAATCCAGCTGGCTTCCCCCTGTTGTTTCCACTTGTAATGACGGTCAGCGGTATATGTCTCAAAGAAAGTGACCTCCTTATCCTTTATCTTCTTCTTATATTCGAAGGACATGGCGATCATGTCTCCCCACTCGTCAAACAAGGGATATAATCTAACCCCGTCCATCGGCGAGTATGTCTTGCTTTTCAGCTTATACTTGCTGTTGAATCCGTATAGTGTGTTGGGTCTCTCTACCACATACCAGATGGTGAAAATTTCACAGGATGCAAAATAGGCATTGCCACGTCTGATGTTTTCGGAATCTATACGGGCATATTTATAGATTGCTTCAATAGCTTTGGTTATCTGCTGGCGTTTTTCATTTTCTTCCGTATTATGGTAGACACGTCTGACGGGAATAGCGAAAGCGAATTCCGTAATACGTTTCACAAGCAGTTTCTCCAGACCAAGATGAATACGCGAAGCCGGCTCGACTCTTCCATCAGATTTTATTTTGTCTTTACGAGAAAATTTATCAGTTACAATTTTATGTCTGGAAGGATCGTAATCTTTCAGCGACTTGCTCCATTCCGGCACATCCACTGATTTTTCTTTCAAATCACTGATAATGTCAGAAACAGGTCTTGTACTGTCAAGGATTGTGGTAATTTCGTCCATTGTTATACTGTTGTGTGGTGCAGCTTCGCACCGCTTGTTTTTTATTTGGATAGGAATTTATTCACGAAATATACTTGTCCTTTGCCGGTTACTTTGGTCGTGGTCGTGACAAGCATGGTACCATCCGGCTTGTTGATAGTGGTTTGCTTCAGCTCAAAAAGTCCCAATTTCATAGATTTCTGCGTCGGCTGATTGTAGTAGTCACCCTTTTGACAAAGATAACCATTCTCGCGCATCCAGCTAAACAAACGGTTCTGACCGATATTCACCCCATTTTGTTGTAATATTTTCGCCAGTTCAACAATTAAACAAGAGCGATGTGAAGTTGAGACAGCATCAGCAAAAAGGACTTTAGGAGCATCTTGCTGAATTTTCTGCTCGGCAACTTCTGCTTTTTGTTCGGCTTCAATACGTTTTTGCTTTTCTTCTTTTAAATTGGTGGCAAGCTGAATCAAAAAATCAGGTGAGGTCAAAGCCTTTTCAAGTGTTTCGTTGGTCATGTATGCGCCATGCTTGCGAATTGAAGGCAAAACTTCACTCGTCACCCACTTACGAAATGGCTTTGCCTTTTCGCTGTCACTGCGAATTATCACATCATATAAACCGCTTTCGGTTATAAATGTAACTTGTTGATTTCTACCTAACGAATCTATGGTGTCCATTTGGCGGACATCATCTTCTTCAAGCCTTGACCTGACATTTCTTGCGTTAGCAATGCCTATAACACCGCACACATCTGCCAAGCAAAAGAAAGGTTCGTTATTCTCACTCATTGCAATTCTTACCTTTCCGAATTGCTCATTCTCAAAAATTTTAATTGTGTTCATAATGTAGTTCCGTACTCCTTCATACGGTGGTTAGTTACACATAATACTGCTCCAAAAAGAAACCGGATAATACAATACGCACTACCCGGTAACGTGAAGGAGCACGCTAGCACCAAATGCTATGTCGCAAATATAATTATTTTATTTGAAAAACAAATAAAATAATATTTGTTTTTTATTTTATCTGCCATCTTAATATTGAAACAAATGTTGGCAAAAAATACATAGATATTAGGTAAAAATAGTTTTCTTGACGAAATGTTTACATCATTGTATATTAATATTTTATATGCTATTTTATGGAAAAAATCAAGAAAATAATTTATACTATTTATAATTTTAGCTTATATTTTTTTATTTATCTATTTGTTATTTTATAATAATATACTATATTTGCAACGATGATCCTTGAGAGGGAGAAATGAATGGAACTTTGGTGATTCTTAAAATTCAAACATGTACGGATATGAAACTTGGAGTTTTGATATTACTGTCCGCCTTTCTCAGTGGTGGATGTGTCTGTCCGGCACAGGCGGCCGGCTCCGTTCGGGTGTGTTCATGTGAAAATAACTCCGAGGGCGGGGGATGTCATAAGTCAGAGTTGGCGGAGGGCAAACATGACCTTCATGGTGATGAAGTGTCCAAAGGAGCACGTACCGACATGGAGATGTCGCACCAACTGGTTCTAAAGACCAATCTTCTGTATGATGCTGCCCTCATGCCTTCGCTGGAGGTGGAGTATCTTATCAACGACCGATGGTCTGTCAA
>OHVM01000698.1_pt1 | contig 11755 bp, 8 predicted proteins | sample 1579431 | NCBI WGS metagenome assembly OHVM01 (sample SAMEA3882524, study PRJEB24775) | human gut metagenome | biome: human-associated habitat; feature: intestine environment; material: feces | place: Netherlands | collected 2009/2010 | reverse complement strand
TCTGCCGCACCTCGCTCGCCGTATCGGCACTTAGAATTATGCGGTATTGCCCTAATTATAAAGTGCTCTGTAGGGAAACGGTCTTGACCGTTCCGAAACCTTGAGGTGGATGGTGTAACAAATTTATGAGAAATTTTGACTTCCCCTGAGGATAACTCCCCGCGCAGGGGCCGATGCTCGTATCGGGCCACAGGCAGAGCATCTCGTAAAAATAGCAAGCGGGCGCTCAATGTGCGCCCCTACGGGGTTGGTGGCGGTACCCCGTTTTTATTTTTTCTTCCCCAGCAACTGCGTGCGGATATACCGGAAACATTCGTCCTCGCCTTCATCACGCAAAATCAACAGGCAGGTTTCCAGCTGTTTGCGGGTTTCGGGGTGCAGGATGTAGTGGTCACGGCTGTGTTCGTAATACTCCCACGCGGCGGCGTCTGTGTAGCTGGCACCCTTGTAATTCTTGCTGGCGGCAATGCGGTCACACACCATTTCCGCCACATAGCGATTGGGCATGCGCATCCCGGCCATGGCGTGGTCGCCGTTGGGGGCATAGTCAATCCAGTATTCCAGGTGGTGCTTGTTGCGCCCCTTGTGGTGCAGCCATGCGGCAGAGTAGCCTTCCGCCTTGCGCTGGGCGTTGTTGGGGCTGCAGGTACCCTGCCAGTATTTGGCCCCGGCCCAGAACTCCACGGGGGCCAGCTTGCTTAAATCGTGGGTCAGGCCCTGCCAGTACAGCCCGCAGCGGAAGCAGTTTTTCATCACCAGCATTTTGTGATGGCGGATCGTTTTGTAGTGTTTAATGGGATGCCACAAGGTCTTTTTTCCTCCCCGGGATCATGAGTTTTGCCAGCACCGGCAGCAGCATACAGCTGATCGGCACAAACGCAAAGTGCCAAAGCATCGGTACAAGGTGGGTATGGATCGCAGCGTGCGCCTTGGACAGCACCATCCAGGACGCCGGGGCCGCCAGCCCCAGCCCCCAGACGATGCACGGCGGCACCAGCTGCGCCGCCGTGCCGCGGCGCAGGCAGACAACAACGCTCACCGCGCCGACCAGCAGCGCAAACAGAAGCAGCTGCCATGCCGTGATGCTGACGGGCCCGAGCTGCAAAAGCGGCTCCGTACTCTCACCGAAATACTGCGCGAGCACCTGCAACACGTTCACATCCCGCACCGCGCTGTCCGTCAGGCTGACGCGGTCCGTGACGGCCCGGGTCATGTTCTGCCAGGCGTCCGCTGCGCTGCCGAAGCAGAGCCATTCCTGTGCGAACCAGAGCGCCAGCGCCGCAGTCACACCGCCCAGCGCCGAGACACCCGCCCCGACGGTGCGGCCCAGCCAGACCAGCGCGCCGTGCGGGTCGCGCCGCACAAAATACGCCTTGGCGGCAGCGTAGCAGAGCGGGATCTCACACAGGATCAAAAATGTTGTGACAAATTCAAACCCGCACATGCAGCGCACCATGCAGGCGGCGAACACCAGCAGGTAACACCACCAGGGCGTTTTGCCGCGCCGCCGGGTAACGGCACAGAGCAGCAGCCCCGCCAAAGCGGGCAGCAACCAGGTCCACAGGCACCAGTACAGGTCTTTCATGCCGCGCTGCGGCCAGGGGGCAAACACCACGGCGCACAGCCACGCCAGCGCGGAAAGCGGCCCCCACGCCCGCCATACGGCCAGGCAGACCAGCAGAGTAGCCACATAGAACAACATACTGTTGATGTTGTACAGTATGATTTCCCGTGCTTCGCCGCGGTCCTCAAAAACAGAGAGCACTTTGTTCAGCACGCCGAACGCCCAGCCCTGCAGCCCGGTCTGGTGGGTGTAAGCCTGAAAATCCTGCGGGGAAACGGGGGTGTTGTCCCGGTACCAGTAGCGGTTTTGTTCATCGCTCCAGTCCTGGGTATATACCCCCATAAAGCCGCCGGGGCTGGTCTGGTTCTGCTGCATCTGCAGCATGCGGCCGAACACGAGAGTCTGGGAGCCATTGTCCCAAAAGCCGGTCAGATAGGTGCTGCCGTTGTGCCGCCAAACGGTCAAAACAACCGCCAGCACCACAACCACCATCGCCGTTACAGCCACCTGCACCGCTGCAGGCAAGGATCGAAATTTTTGCTTCAAAATAATAAGTTCCTAACGTATAGAATCAATATTGTCTAAAAAGTTGAAAAAGCAGGAACAAAGAAAGGAAACCAGCGAGTTCTATGCGCCACACGCCCCCAACTCCTAACTCCTACCTGCCTACCTGTCCCACTTATCGCACAAGCTGGCGATCTGGCTGGCAAAGCGGGCAAGATCCTTGTTGGCACCGCCGCGATTGTGCTCGATCACAACCAGCAGCCGCTTGCCCATGTTCAGCAGGCGTTCAAACGCCGGGCTGGTGCGCGGCTTGTCGGCGGGCTGGCTGGCCTTGGCCATCGGCACCATGGTGCCCTGCCGCAGTAGGGCAACGGCCCCGCCGGTCAGCTCATACACGGCACCGTTGTACGGCGCTTCTGCCGGGATGCCCTCCGCCGTCAGGGTGCGAGCAAAGTGATCGGCAACCAAGTCCTCGCCGTGGTTCACAAACACATGTTTGGGTTTGGGATCAAAGTGGCGGATCCAGGTCAACAGGCCGTCCCGGTCCGCATGGCCGGACAAGCCGCTCATCTGGCGGATCTGCGCATTGACCTGCACCGTTTCGCCAAATAGCCGTACTTCATCGGCACCCTCGATCAGTGCGCGCCCCAGCGTGCCGGGGGACTGGAACCCCACAAACAGGATGGTGCATTCCCCGCGCCACAGGTTGTGCTTAAGGTGGTGGCGGATGCGCCCGGCATCACACATGCCGGAAGCGGAGATGATGACCTTGGGGGTGGAGTCCAGGTTGATGGCAACAGAATCCTCTTTGGTTTCACTGATCTGCAAACCGGGGAACGCCAGCGGGTTTTCGCCCTTCGTCACCAGGGCTAGGGCTTCGGCATCATAACATTCACTGAAGTTTTCCCGGAAAATGGTGGTGGATTTGCTGGCCAGCGGGCTGTCCACAAACACGGGGAAGTTATCGTGCCCGTGGATGCGGTGCTCCTCTTTGATCTGGCGGATAAAATAGAGCATTTCCTGCGTGCGACCCACGGCGAAACTGGGAATGACCACATTGCCGCCGCGGTCGAACGTTTCCTGCAAAATCTGGGTCAGCTCGGCCACATAGTCCGGCTTGGGGCCGTGGGTGCGGTCACCATAGGTGGATTCCATCACCACAAAATCCGCTTTGGTCAGGTACTGCGGGTTACGGATCAGCGGCTGGTCCAGGTTGCCGATATCGCCGGAGAACACAATGGTCTGGCTTTCGCCGTTCTCCGTTACCTGCAAGGTGATGGAAGCGCTGCCCAGCAGGTGGCCTACATCGGTAAAGGTGGCCGTAATGCCGGGGAACACTTCCAGCGGCTTGCCGTAGCTTTGCGGTACAAACTGCTTCATCACGGCTATGGCGTCTTCTACTGTGTAGTCCGGCTCTACCAGCTCATTGCCGCTGCGCTGGGCTTTGCGGTTTTTCCACTCGGCTTCCTGCTCCTGAATGTGGGCGGAATCTTCCAGCATGATTTCGCACAGGTCCATGGTGGCATCTGTGCTGTAAATGGGGCCGCGGAATCCGTTCTTGTACAGATAGGGGATGCGTCCCGAATGGTCAATGTGGGCGTGGGTCAAAAGGATGGCTTCAATCTCACCGGGGGCGCAGGGCAGGTCCGCATTGGGGTAAACGTCTTTGCCCTGCTCCATGCCGCAGTCCACCAAAAAGCGGTGGCCGCCTGCTTCAATCAGGGTGCAGCTGCCGGTCACTTCACGGGCAGCGCCCAAAAAGGTCAGCTTCATAACAGCCTCACTTTCTCCCGGCACCGCGCTGCGGTGCTTCGGGCAACGTAAACGGGTTTGCAAAGTTATTGGTTACATCATTGATATTCATGCGGATATCCCAAAAGACATCCCCATAATCACGCAGAATCGTATAACTGCCGCCTGCCTGCTCCAGGGCTTCCAGCGTGGCGGTATCGGTCACCACAAGGGCGTCGCCGTCCGTCGGCTCAAAGGCAGTCAGGCTTTCCTCATAGGTGCGGGTCACGGTACCGGTGTCGATCAGGGCACCGATGGCGGCGGAGGTCGTCCGCGCCAGCACCAGCCGCTGCCCGGCGGGAACGGCATCACACAGCGCCCCGCGGGTAACATCGCCAAAGTCAAGCTCGGTAATGCCGCCTGCCAGTGCGGTTACGGTCAGGTCGGCGGCATCCTGCGGGCAGTTGGCGCGGTCACCGTCGGCATAGGCCAGGTAAAGTGCGGCGGCATAGTTGGCAAAGCTGATGGTTTTATCCGCACTTTCGTTGGCTTCAAAGGTGAACAGCGTCTGGCTGCGCACATCCTCGTCGCCGTCTGCCAGGCTCTGCAGGCTGGTAAAGGCAGAATCATAGGCAGTCTGCTGGGCGGTGATGTAGCTGCCGCGGGCGGATTTCAGGTCGGCGGCGCTCATGCTGGCGGGTTCGGCTGTCATGCTGCCGTCCGCCGCAAAGGTCAGGTTCAGGCAGCCCACGCTGTCCCAGCCGGACCCGGCGGCAACAACGGCAATGCCGTTTGCCTTTGCGGTGCTGGTGGCTGTAGCGCCGGCATCCAAGACGGCGGTCACGCCAAGGTCTGCCAGGTCGGCATAAATGCCGCTGATGTCAGTATCCGGCCCGGCAATGCAAAGGATGGCGTCAGCCCCCTGGGCCTGCAAAGCAGCAACCTGTTCGGAAGCCGCCAGCGCCAGGTCCGCAGCGGTCAGTTCTTTCGTCTGGGCGGAATTGCCGATCGAGGCCAGCGAGAAGAAGCCGATCTTTTTGCCTGCTTCCTCCACAATGGTGTTCATGCCGTTGGAAATGCGGTTGCGGCTCCAGCTGGTGGAACGGGCCAGCAACGCTTCGTTTTCTGTCGTGTACAGGTTGGAAGCAATCGAAGGCCCAGTGGCGGTCATTACATCGCTGAGAAGGCGGTCAGTGCCATACGCCATATCGGAAGCATCAAAGGCCTGCAAATCATACCCGGCTGCGGCAAAGGCGCTGGTTATATCCATGCCGCCGGTCAGGCTGGCGCGGGCGGTGCCCTGCAAACTGCCGCCTGCATCCACCAGAATGGAGTCCTCGCTGCCCGCTTTCAGGGCAGCAATGTCCGCAAGGCCGATCTCTTCGCCATCGGTCAAGCCCTGCAGATTACCGGTAACGTAAACGGGAATGGTGAATGCCCCCACCCGCACCGTCACATCGGCGCTCATGCGGCCATCCGCCAGGGTGGCGGTGATGGTGCAGGTGCCGTCCGCCTTGGCTTTTACCTCGCCGTGCTTATTCACGGTGGCAACGTCTTCATTATCGCTGGACCAGAAGATTTTCTGCCCGCCCTCGCTTTCGCTGGGCTCATCGGTCAGCAGGGTGGCGGTGGCTTTCGCCTTGGGCAGCCACAGCTCGTTTTTGTAGGTGTCGTTGGTCAGCGAGGGCAGGATGTCCTTGCTGGTTGCTTTGATGCCGGTAAAGGTCAGCTCTTCCATCACAAAGTCAACATCCACCGTGTCGCTCTGCACGCCGTACTTTTCGCCCGGCTCCGTATAGGTGGCCTGCCAGATGGAATACGGCCCGGTGTAGCCCAACGCGGAATTGAACCGCGCGATCCAGAAATTATCGCGCCAGCGGTCAAACGCGGGGTCCGTCAGGCGGCCGCGGGTCCAGTTGATGGAGGCGTAAATGCCTTCCTCGCCCTTGTAGCCCAGTTCTTTCAGGCGGTCGAAAAATACTTCGGTCAGGTGGGCCATCTCGTCCGGGTACAGGCCGGTGATGGATTTATCCTCCAGGTCATAATAGACCGGGTAACTGAGCTGGTAGGGGGTGGCGGTGTAATCGTCCAGCCCCTCGTGCGGGGGTGCCACAAGGCCCAGCAGGCGGGCAACGTGTTCGGCTTCCGATTTGGCCTGTTCCTCGGTGGTGGCGTAAGAGTACAGATAGGTGCCAAAGGGGATGCCAAGGCGGGTGCATTCGTCCGCGTTGCGGCGCCACTGTTCATCGTCCTGGGCGTAATCGCCGGTGCCGTTCCACTCGCTGCCAAAGCCGCAGCGGATCATGGCAAAATCGATCCCGGCAGCCTGGGCTTTCTCCCAGTCCACTTCACCCTGATACTTGCTCACGTCAATGCCTTTTTTGGTGGCGGCCAGAATCGGCTCTCCGTCACTGTTAAAGTAGTACCCGGCATCGTTCTTGGCCCACGCTCCGGCACTGGTGCCGGGGTCAATGGTCAGGGGGGCTTTCTGCCCGCTGTTGCAGGCGACCAGCCCGATCACTACCAGTGCCACAACGGCAACCAGCACGCACGCGGCCAGCGCAAGACGCAGGTTGGGCTGCTGCTTCTTTTTGGGCTGTGGGCGGCGGCCCTGCGGGGACTTGGGCTGGGACTGTTTGCGGTAGGTCTGGCGGGGCTGTTGTTCCGGCTTGCGGGGCTGCCCCGACGGCTGTTTGTTTTGTTCCATCGGCGGTTTCCTCTATGATCGCAGCTGCCCGGTGGGCAGCGGAATGTTGGCGTTAAAACTTTTATATTTATAAGAATATGGTAACATTTTGTCAAACAAAATACAATCCGGTAAAGCAGGCAGATTGTGTAATTTTGGACAGGAAATTTTGGCAGCCGGGCAAAGCAAACTGCCCCCTGCAGTTTTCCACACAGCAGAGGGCAGTTGGTTAAGGCAACACCGCACAATTCCCACCTAGCGGCTTAAGCACCGCTTCGGCGGCTGCGGCACGGCATCTGCGTTGCCAAAATGCTCGATAATGTCGGGTTGCGGTACCCGCATCGTGCTTCGGGGGCAAAAGCCCCTCGCACTCTGCGACCGCTGCCCCTGCTTCGGTTCGCTGTTTCCGCCACTGGCGGCGCTCACCTTTGCAGCATCCAGTATTATCTGCGCTTTTGGCTTAGCAGCTGCCGCACCTCGCTCGCCGTATCGGCACTTAGAATTATGCGGTATTGCCTTAAAGCATATAGAGGGGAAAACACAAAATGAAGTACAAAAAAGCAATAACCGCCCTGGCACTGGCGGCCCTGCTGCTGGCCGGGTGTGCCGCCCCGCAGGCCGTGCAGGCACCCGCCCCGCAGCAGACGGCCAAAGCAGCCGAAACCCAGTCCGGCGTTACCTTTACCGATGCCATGGGCTACCCCGTTACCGTGCAGAGCTGGAACCGTGTGGTCAGCCTGTACGGCAGCTTTGCCGAAGCATGGACCCTGGCAGGCGGCACGCTGACTGCCACAACGGAGGATGCCATCAAGGAGCGTGGGCTGAACCTGGGAACAGACATTGCCGTGATCGGCACCAATCAGGACCCCAACACCGAGGAAATTCTGGCCCAGAACCCGGACTTTGTGATTTTGAATGCCGAGGTCAGTGAGCAGACGGCTCTGCATGAATTTTTGCAGGAGGCGGGGGTGCCGCACGCCTATTTCAAAACCAATACATTTGATGAATACCTTGCCATGCTGCGCACTTTTTGTGATATGACAGGCCGCGAGGATTTGTATGAGCAGAACGGCCTTGCCGTGCAGCAGCAGATCAGCGATGTGCTGGAACTGGTGCAGAACGCCAAGCTGCCCGCCCCCAATGTGCTGTTGCTGCGGGCGTATTCCTCCGGCTGCAAGGCAAAAGGCAGCGATAACATGACCGGCGCAATGCTGAAGGACTTGGGTGCGATAAACATTGCCGATGCGGACGACAGCCTGCTGGAAAACCTGAGCATGGAAAACATCATTGCGGATGACCCGGAAGACATTTTTGTGGTTACCATGGGGGCCAGCCAGCAGAAAGCGCTGGACTGGCTGGCCGAAAACCTGCAGGCTAATCCTGCGTGGTCCGGCCTGAGCGCCGTGCAGAGCGGCCATTATTATCTGCTGGATAAAGCGCTGTTCCACTATAAACCCAACGCCCGCTGGGGCGAAAGCTACCGCACCCTTGCGGCGCTGCTATATCCCCAGCTGGCTGATCAGCTGGAGGCCCTGGCATGAAACAGCCCGCAACACTGCCCACCCTGCGCAGGCAGGGAGCCGCGCTGACCGTTTTAGCGCTGGCCGTGGTGCTGGCAGCTTTGGCCGGGCTTTGCTTTGGCAGCCAAGGCTATACCCCTTTGCAGCTGTGGCAGGCATGGTGCAGCGGCGATCCCCAAAACGCCGTCTACCGCGTTTTGCTGCATGTGCGCTGGCCCCGCACCCTGGCCGGACTGCTGGCAGGCAGCGCGCTGGCGGCAGCGGGCGTTTTGCTGCAGGCCGTGCTGAACAACGCCATGGCAAGCCCTAACGTGATCGGCGTGAACGCCGGCGCCGGGCTGGCGGCACTGTGTGCTGCGGCTTTGTGGCCTGCCCACCCCAACGCGGTACAGCCTGCGGCGTTTGCCGGGGCGCTGGCCGCCGCCCTGCTGGTGTATGGGCTGGCGCTGGGGGCCGGGGTAAGCCGCACCACGCTGGTGCTGGCGGGCCTTGCCGTCAGCGGAATGCTGACCGCGGGCATGAATACGATCAAGCTATTGTACCCGGATGCGATTGCCGGGGCATCAGACTTTTTGGTGGGCGGCTTGTCCGGCGTAACACTGTCCGGGCTGAAAGGCGCTGTGCTCTACCTGATCACCGGGACGCTGCTGGCTCTGCTGCTGGCGGCAGATCTGAACGTGCTATGCCTGGGGGAACAAAGTGCAGCTTCCTTGGGGCTGCACATCGGAGCAGTACGCTTTTTGGGCATTCTGGCGGCGGCGCTGCTGGCGGGGGCAGCTGTCAGCTTTGCAGGGCTGCTCAGCTTTGTGGGGCTGCTGGCCCCGCACATTGCCCGGCGGCTGGTGGGCAATAACCATCGCATTCTGCTGCCCGCGGCCATGCTGCTGGGGGCGGCTTTTGTTGTGCTGTGTGATGTGCTGGCACGCTGCCTGTTTGCTCCGTTTGAACTGCCGGTGGGCATCCTGCTGTCCCTCATCGGCGGGCCGTTCTTCCTTGGCTTGCTGCTGCACGGCAGGGGGAGGCGAATGTATGATTGAATTACAGCATGTCAGTGCGGGCTATGGCGCACAGGATGTGGTGCGGGATGTGAGCTTTGCCGCCCCAAACGGCCAGCTGACCGCGCTGATTGGCCCCAATGGCAGCGGCAAAACCACCCTGCTGCGCGCCATGACGCGCACGCTGCCCTGCCGCAGCGGCAATATTCTGCTGGATGACCGCTCCATCGCCAGCTATGGCCGCAAAGAGTTTGCCCGTACAGCAGCGTTTATGCCGCAGTCCCGCCCGGTGCCGGGAATCACGGTGCGGGCGCTGGTGGCACATGGGCGGTTCCCGTATCTGGGCTTTTCCCGCCGGATGACAGCGCAGGATACCGCTGCGGTGGAGCAGGCCATGCGCCGGACCGGCACGCTGGATTGGGCAAATCGGGATGTGCGGGCGCTTTCCGGCGGCGAACGCCAGCGGGTGTACCTTGCCATGGCGCTGGCCCAGGGCGGAACCACCATCCTGTTGGATGAGCCCGGTGCCTTTCTGGATGTACGCGCCCAGTTTGAGCTGCTGGATCTGCTGCGCAGCGTGGCAGCAGGCGGCAAAGCCGTGGTGCTGGTTATGCACGAGCTGCCCCAGGCCATGCAGTATGCGGATCGCATTGCCCTGTTGGGCGGCGGCCGCCTGCTTGGCTGCGATACCTCCGCTGCCCTTGCTGCCACCGGTGCGGTGGATCGGGTGTTTGGCGTCCGTTTATGCCGTGCGCCGGATGGGGTGTGGTATGTGAAGGCGGAGGGGTAAGCAAATTCTGGTTCGGCAGAGTGCTGAAAAACGTGAATCACCCGTAGGGGGGCACATCGTGCGCCCGGCGCCGCATCGCTCCAATCATAACACCCACAACCCAATACAAACAAAATCGACCGCAAAGGCGATAACTCATTCGCCCCTGCGGTCGGTTTGTTTATGCGGCTTTAACGGTTATTGTTTGGTGAGGGCGAACGCGGCGATCATGTTAACCACGCCGCTGAATGCCAGCATGATACCGGCAATGCGCATCATCAGCGCGGTGGAAGCGCCCGGCGCAAACAGGGCGTATACACCCAGCAGCACACAGGCAATGCCGATGATCAGCGGCACCCACCACAGGGTGTCGCCCCAGCGCTTGCGGTTGACTGCGGTCTGGATACTGGTCATGCCCTGAATCATCAAAAATACGCAGATGATAAGCCCCACGATCTCCACCAGCGTGTAAGGCCGTGTAATGAAGAACAGCCCCACCATAATGCCCGCCACGCTGACCGGCAGCAAAGGCGAAGTCATAAAGGTGGCGCGCTGGAAGGTGACGGAATTGACCGCACCGGCAGCACCGGCCAGCAAAATCAGCCAGCCAATCAGCGAACAAAGCGCAACCGTGGCGGCACCCGGCTGCATGATCAGGTAAATGCCCAGCACAATGCTGACCAGCGGCATCAAAATCAGTTCCCAACGGATCTCTTTCATAAAAGCAGTCCCTCCTTGTGGATAGCCTGGGCCGATGTACGCTGCGCCATGCAGGGCGCACCTGCCTTCTATCTTTATTATATCACATGGGCATGCCTGCGTCATCCTTGCGGCGCAGGCGAGGAGCGTTATCCTGCCGGTCAATTTCACTGTTTTGTGTGGAAATTCTGCTTCCGCCCTCTGCCAGCCCCAAAAGATCGGCGGCTTCGGTGGGTTCCAGCTGCTGCACGCTTTCCAGCTTGCGGGTAATAGCGCGGCTGCGGGTGCCGATCAGCTCTTCCAGATCGTTGCCGGTCTGGTTCAGGTGGCGCTGCATGGATTGCAGTCCACTGCCGAACTTCTCGAACTCCGTCTTTACCGCGCCCAAAATCTGCCATACCTCGCCGGAGCGCTTCTGGATGGCCAGCGTGCGGAAGCCCATCTGCAGCGCATTCAGCAGGGCCGCCATAGTGGAAGGCCCCGCAATGTTGATCTTGTAATCCCGCTGCAAAATTTCCGGCAGACCACAGTTCACCACCTCGGCATACAGCCCTTCAAACGGCAGGAAGAGAATGCCGAATGCGGTGGTGTACGGGACTTCAATGTATTTATCGTGGATGTCCTTGGCTTCCTGCCGCACCACAGTTTCCAGTTGGCGACGGGCGGCGGCTACCGCGGCGGGGTCGCCGCTGGCCTGGGCGTCCTGCAGGTGTGCATAGGTATCGCCGGGGAACTTGGCGTCAATGGGCAGCCACACGGTTCCGCTCTGGCCCGGTAGCTTGACGGCATATTCCACCCGGTTGCTGCTGCCGGGCACAGTAGCCACATTTTCGGCGTATTGGCCGGGGGCCAAAATTTCTTTCAGGATCGCCCCCAGCTGTACTTCGCCCAGAATACCGCGGGTCTTTACGCCGGAAAGCACCTGCTTCAGGCTGCCCACATCGGCGGCAAGGTTCTGCATCTCGCCCAGGCCCTTGTACACCTGTTCCAGCTGGGTGCTGACCGCCCGGAACGATTCGCTGACCCGGCGCTGCAGCGTGGCTTCCAGCTTTTCGTCCACCGTGCCGCGGATTTCATCCAGCTTTTTGTTATTGTCGGCCCGGATATTTGCCATGCCCTGCAGCAGGGTTGCCCGCACGCCGTCCAGCCGGTTTTCCAGAATCTCTTTTTTGTCGTAACTGCATCCGTACACCGCCGTCTTCTTCTCCGGGACTTCAACACACTCCGGCTCCGGCGACAGGAGCATTACCACGTTGTCTGCCCAGTCGAAACCGCGGTAAAAGCTCT
>OHVM01000697.1_pt1 | contig 11756 bp, 9 predicted proteins | sample 1579431 | NCBI WGS metagenome assembly OHVM01 (sample SAMEA3882524, study PRJEB24775) | human gut metagenome | biome: human-associated habitat; feature: intestine environment; material: feces | place: Netherlands | collected 2009/2010 | reverse complement strand
TTTTCCCACCACAATGCCATCGCAAGCCATGATTTTCCCGCGCTCAATGTTTTCCCAAAGCGTGATGAAGGAATTTTGGAAAATCTCCGTGGCATCGTTTTCGTTGATGAAAAACAAGCCGCGATAGTTCGTCCAGAAATATCGCTTGCAATAGTCATAGAGTTTGCTCTGCATCCCCACATCCTTTCTGCTCACGCCCGCCACCAGTTTTGCTTCACGCTCCTGAAGCGGCGAGCGAAATAATTTGGCCTTTTCCATTATCTTAATATGTCTGTTAGGTTATCTCTCTTTCTGTAATATCCCGTCATCTGCGGGTTTTGCACAGCGCTGCTGGCATTGTATTTAAAGAATTTACGGATGCACAACATCAGTTGGTCGTTGTTGCAGGCCCCGTTGACTTGAAGTTCGCGATACAAGGCATAAGTCAGTTTGCCAACCGCTGGATTTTTCATTTCCACATTCACCTCGTCGCTCCGACACGCACTGATTGTCACCCACAATTCCGGCAGGCGCTTTGCATTCGGATGATTCTCCGGCTTGGCTTTTCCCCGTGCGACGAGCGCCTTGGCCGCCTCGAAAATCCGTTCCACACCGCGCACCACCTCGTCATCGGCAAGTCCGCGCGTGGCATCGCCGCTGTGGCAGGCATCAACCACCACAAAAATCTTTCCCTTCTCGCCCACCCGCCGACGGATGGCGCTGAGGTAATAATTGACCTCGTCGTCCGTGAGATGCTTCTCGCCCCGGTCTTTATCGCAGGCTTTCAGATAGGCATCGTAGGGAATCCAACACTCGTCGAGCCCGTCGACCTCGTCTCCATGCACATCGCGCATCTGCTGCCCGTGGCCAGAATAATGAACATACACGACGTCTCCCTCATCGCACGCCCCTGCCAACTGCTTGAAAGCCTTGACAACGGCCGCCTTCGTGGCCTGTTGATTCACGAGCGTTGTCACCTGCCGAAAGCCCGCCGTCCGCAACATGTCCTTCACATAAGCCACATCCTTATCTCCGTTTATCTTCGCCCATTCCTTATCGGCCTGCACGCCGAGTCCGATGACGAGCGCACGCTTCGTCTTCGCAGTAATTTGAAGGGAACAGATGAGGCAAAGGAGGAGACAGATGAAAGGTCGCATAAATATGTGAAACAGATTATTGTGTAGGGCTATATTCGTATCATCCGTAAAGATGGCGGTTTTATCCCACTTGGCAAAACAAAAAACCAGTTTTTTGACGGCAGAACCGAAAATAAATGATTCTGCGGGGGAATATGGCCTGCATGGGATGCTTACACCCTACTTACTATATAATACAAGCAGGCAGCCCACTATTGGACTGCCTGTATATTCTGGTTTGAGAATTGAATCCCATTACCTATCTTCTATATTTCTCGAGTTATTTTCTTCCTGACCCGCCACAGGAGGTGCAACGTCCGTCGGAGCAATTAGGGCAAATCAGTTTTTTGCCAGTGCCAAAAGAGCTTTCATAATACCAATGTTTGCCGTTGCACGTGCGGCACTTTCCCGTTCCATAACAAACGCGGCAGGAACGACCGCTTGATGACGAACTGCCTGATGACGACGAACCGCTTGATGACGATGAACTGCTACTGTACCCCGCAGAAGAAACCGTGTTAGGAACATAAGTGGCATTGCCCACAGGCATTGTGGCCGGCATATAGCCGCCCATCGGAGCTGTTCCCATTGAACTGAGCCCCATCAACACGCCCTGCCCGAAATCTCCGCAGGAAGACAGCAAAAGCGTCATTGAAAAAATTGAGAGTAGAGTTTTGAGTTTCATATATATGTTTTATGGATAGGTATTCTTAAAAAGCTGTTATGGATGTCATCCTCATTTGCCTTCCTCTTCATCAAAGGCTTCATTAGCCATACTTGCATATAGGTTGCGGCGGTCTGCTTCTGACGCTGGAGCCGCGCAATAGTCATTCATCTCATCTGTTTTCTGTTTTGCCAGACGGCTGAAGAGATTCATACGCGTGTTGCAGTCCTTCTCCATCGAAGCACGTGTACCCACGTCGCTATAGTCGAAATTTCGTGCATTGCGGATAGACATAGACATGGCAACCTCAACAGAGTCTTGATTGGCTCACATATAGGTGAATGACCATCCCTCACCACGAAGTCGCTCCACAAGTTCCTTAATGCTCTTGCCGTTGTACTCGCGGGAAGCATTTTCCATACCGTCCGTAATGATCGTAACGACCACCATCACATCCGGCAACCCCTGAACATGTCTGTGCATACGAGTGAGCGTGAAGCCCATAGCGTCATAGAGAGGGGTCGAGCAGCATGGCTGGAAATCCTCAAGCTTCAACGGATTGGCCTCCGCCACCGGAGTATTGTCATACAAATATTTTGTCTCACAGCTACAGAATGTCACCAACGACACAAAATGGTCTTGGGTGTCGGCAAACTTCTCCTGGGCTTTCTTGATACCAGCCAAAGTCTCGTTGAACCCATCAACAGCAGCTCGGCGTATGCACCCCATCGAACCGCTACGATCGAGGATGATGACATTGAATACCTGGGCCTTCTGAATTTCCTTCTTCGTTTCCATTTTCTTCCTGTATTATAGTTGTTAACTAAATGAGCGCATTGCCCAAATTTGGATTTTGGTTATTTATGATGCACGGAACAAAAAAGTAACCATTGGGTAGCCGAGAATCTAATATCCTAAACTTGAATGACACTGCCTGAAAGTTTTCTTCAGTGGGTTACTTTCATCAGAAGAGGCAAAAAATGTTGAAAGACAATTCCACTTATTCATGTTCTTGTTATCACATTTTTGTAGCCTTAAATATTAGTCTCGGTAAGGCTGGCTCCCGCCGACCTTACCGAGACTAATGGAAAAGCTCACTTGTACTCCGTTGCTTAGAACTCTACAAATAGGTTGTTACTCGGAGAGGGCAAGACGGAGACCAAGATCGCAGTCTCTAAGTTCGGAACAGAGGTAATTACGGTACGACAAGCGGCATTTCCCGACAACACCCCAGTAACTACCGCCACGAAAGACGCGGTGAGCCCTACTCAAAGGGCCTTGGGGGTCCGTCTGCGAAGAACGATTGTAGCTTCCATAGCAATCATGACACCACTCACAGACATTGCCGCTCATGTCATAAATGCCCAACTCATTGGGGGCAAAAGAGGCGACATCGCAGGTTTCGTGGTCACTGTTGCCTGAATAACAAGCCACTTCATCCAAGTCGTCACTGCCACTGTACTGATAGCCGCAACTATTGTTACCGCCCCGGGCGGCAAACTCCCACTCTGCCTCCGTTGGCAGACGGAAGAATTTTCCATGAAGCTGGCTGCGGAGCTTTCTGTTCAATTTCATTATGAACTCTTGGCACTCATCCCAACTGACATACTCTACAGGTCTTTCTTCCCCTTCGAAATAGAACGGATTATCTCCCATCACAGCTTTCCACAAAGCCTGGGTTACTTGGGTCTCGCCCATGTAGTAATCCTTGGTCAAGGTTACCTTGTGGACAGGCTTCTCGTCATCATCCGGGTCTTCCTGCTCGGAAGTGGCGCCCATCATAAAGTGACCATGTTCAACGAGAATCATCTTGAAACTGACATCCTCAACCTCGAATTCCAAGACATCAGAATCCATACTGGCAGATTCGGAGGAATCACCAATAGGATGTCCGCATCTTGGGCAAAACCTACTGTCTAAAGGCAGGATATACTTCCCATAATCCGAGCATTGCTCATTTGTACAAGCCTTAAATTGAGGAACGATTCTTTGTCCAGTCACAGGACAAAACTGAAAATTGTCAGGATGTCCCTGACCACAAGATGGATATTTCATATTATGTCTATATATTTGGATTTTAGTTATTTATGATGCACTGAGAAAGAAAGTAACCATCGGGTAGCCGAGAATCTAATACCAGTCTGTCGATGTTACTACAGTATCCTGTAACGTGTCTCTACTTATTGAATGGATCTTTTCTATTAGATTTTTATAACTACGATATAGATGGATATCCGACACTCTGGCATCATCATCATTCCTGCTAATGCTAGCATCCTTTGAATACCTTACCTTAAGGTTATATAGACCATTTTTTTCAAAAACAAAAATACGTGAGCCTTGGTCTTCACCAGATTTTTTCACCAATTCAATAGAAGAAATGTTTTCTCCACTTAAGATTACCATCAGATTATCGAAATTATGCTCCGAAGATACATAATATTTGAATGATAACACATCGCCTTCCGATGCATAAAAACTGTAATCTTTATACGATTCTGAATTATTCTCATGATTTGTAGAATACCAATTATCAAATATAGCATCACCTGGAAGATCACTTGTCAAATCAGCAATCGTATCAAGTTTACGCCAACATTCCATATAATCCTTTTCTAATTTTTCCAACCTTGAACCATTAACGAAACCTTTATTTTTATAGTCGGATATAATTCTATTTGTCTTGCGCATATAGATAGATAGATAAACAAGATTTGCCACACAAAGACATGAAAGGAAGAGTACAACCAGCCGTGCTGTCTTGCTGGTTTTCCTCCGTTCGATTTTAACTTCCTGTTCTTTTTCGGAAGAGTCTTCTGGCTGTTCCTCTTCGGGTTCAGGAGATACAAAGAACGTATGATCAATCGTCCCCACATAGTTGTCATCATATTTTCTGCTGTCCTCTTTTGCTCTGAGGATGATGGTATTTAAGACATAGGAAGACACCCCTAAATCTCGACAACTCTTTAAGAAGTCGTGATAATCCTTTTTTATTTTTCCCGACTTGACAGATATGTTTATCAGCTCTATCAAGTCGCGTAACGTTAATGATTTCTTACTCATAAACAAACTCTATTGGAGGACGACGAATAATCTTCCATTCCTTATGTCCAGCAGTCGATACAAACCTTTTGGCTATACCTGATTTGACAGATTTAACAGATTTGATATTACTAAATCCCGACTTTTCCTTGCCTTGAAAGGATTCTCTTGAACAAACATCACAAAGGACCTCCAGCAATCTGAATTTACCAGATTTATCAATTGGCAATTTAAAGGCTTTATTTATGGTAATACTTGCTTTGGGATTATCCGATTCTTCCAAAATAACAAAGGGACTCTTTTCATCTTTGGCATTCCCTTCACGCCAACTGAAAACAACCGGGTTATTGTGGACCGGCTTCCAGAAATAGTACTTTCTGAGGTCGCGTTTTGCGATAACGGATTTTTCTTGGTTTTCGTTTAAATCGGCGTCATCAACAACAGTTTTTTCGGACTGACCCGTTTTTTCTGGATTCACATTTAGACCGTCGTAGGTAAATGCAGACTCAGAGTCAAGGATTTCATGCACGACAGAAGGACCAAACATCGCAACACTTTGCAACTTGCCAAGCTTCAGAATTAACGCTTCATCGGAGTGTTTGTTGTTTTTAAGGGAAACCGTAAAATCTATATAAAAGCCATTATTCCAGGTATCGTCAAGCGCGCGTATTTCATCCCCATACCGAACTCCGACTATGTCTGATGCAAGGACATAAAAATGAAACTTTTGCGTAACGAGCAATTCGATATAGTGCGCTCCTTTCTCTGGATGCAATATATTGATTTTGAGATGCTGTCCCACCTTCAACTTGGAGACATCTATGCTGCCATATTTCAAATCAATGACAGGATTGGTTCGAATGTTCTCCGCAACACGGGAAATGATTTGTCCGATTTGCCCTTTTTCAATTCCATACCGAGCACCTTCATTCCCGATGATATTTATAAGTTCATCCGAGATGCAAATACGGTTAAACTCAAACTCATCCGATTCTGGGTGATAGTCAACCGTATTCACGATTAGCTTTATAATAAACTTCTCGAAATTTTCTATATTAGCGACCATATTGAATATTGTTTTCGTCCAATATCCTGCGGATAAGAACAGCGTCAACACCATAAGCAATTCCTTCTGCCTTCTGCACAGTTCCTGTCATCCTGGAGAGATCTCCATTAAATTCTATGGACTGGTTTATACCAACGATTTCACCCCGAAAGTTGACAATCGGGCCACCGCTATCTCCGTGGTTAGAGCTAATTGAATGGGTGAAGTAACCCTCATTATAGTTACTCAATGTCCCGGTCTGGAAATTGCAAACCGTTCCAACAGGACAACCGATTTTGGCAATCGCTTCACCATCGTTGATGTGTTTCTCGACCAAAGGCATGTATCTTACCTTTTCGTTGTTGTCAAGCTGCACGAGGAAAACTGTAAAGTCAATTTTAGAGTCTTCATTGGTAAGCAGCAGTCTGTTTATCTTGCGATAGTTCGTTTCATCAAGGGTGCCGTCCTCTCCAAAGAAACAGATGATAGCATTTTGATTTCCATCCAGCACATGATTGTTTGTCAACGCCAAACCGTTGTCACCTATAAAGAATCCAGTGCCTCTTCCGCCATCTTCACGAATAATTTCAAAAGTGGCCGGCTTCATATAAGTAAGCAGTTCCGACTGCGTCATAACGCTCCGCTCTTTTCTTCTGGCATGCTCTATGAACACTTGAAGAGAATCCTTAACGGAGGTCTGGCATAATTCCGCCGTCTTGTTGAGCAGCAGCTTGCCTGAAATGCTATACCTGTCTCCCTTCACTTTGACATAGGCTTTCACCTTCGTCATGTACGACTTGATATATTGCTTCTGCCTTGAGTCTGCAATGACGATGACATTCTTCCCTACGACATGCGCCTCCAAATAGTTCTTAGTGTGTTCTGTCGGCTTAATTCCCAGGAGCACTACCTTCAAACCGTTTTTTAATTCGATTTCATTTCCACTGAGAACTCTTTGAACCTTGCTCTGAATTCCATCAACTTTGATTTTGCCTGATTTTCCCCCACAACTGATGAGCGCAATCAACACAGGCAGTAAGCACAAGATTTTTGTTATAATTTTCATCGTTAAAAAATTTCTATCCTTTGTTTGTTTACAATTTGGAATACGTTATTCTCCTTGACGATTGTCCCCGGCGACACCACGTTAAACCCCGTTGGATACTGGGGAACAAAGGCGTAGTCTGAAGAATCGGAAATCAGGGGATTGAAAGCAGACAGCATCTCCTGTTGGATTTCCCGGTCGTCAACAGTTTCGTAGGTGCCCCCCCGATCATCTGTTATTGTTATCTTGAAGGCACACCCATCTGCTGTGCTTTTCAGACTTTCTATTCTAAAGCCCAGAGGATTCGTTGAATCCACCATTTTTGCGTAATAGGTTCGGGGCATGGGAGGAAGGGGATGCACAATGCTTTCCGCTGGCGACCAATCCCTTTGACGTTCTTTCAACTGGGCTATGTCCTTTTGCATAGCGTCTATTTTTTTCGACAAATCTGCCACAGTTTGATTCAACGAATATATCAACTGCAGCATGTTTCCCATGTCACGCCCATTGTTTTCCGCTTGCTGGCTAATAAAATACTTTAGGTCCGACACTGCAGATTGCGTATCTTTCCGGATGAGCTGGCCAAGGTCTTCTTCTTGCTTTACAAAAAGAGGCTGTATGGATTCATTGATAACTCGTTTTATTCTGTCTAATATATCCATCGCTGTTTACTGGAATTTCAAAAGCAGTTTGTTGTTAACATCAACATGAAACTTGTTACCATCTTTTATAAGCTTGCCAGACTTAACAGGTTCTACTCTGTCAGCAGGGCAATTAGAAGGCTGGCTGGTTATACAGTTTTCATACGATTTTAGCACCTTTGCCAGTTCTTTGCGGATTTCAAGATCTTCAACAATGGTATAGTAGTAATTTCCCTCATCGGAATAAATTCTGAAGATTCTCGTTTCTGGCTTTCCCAAAGAGAATGAATTATCAACGAAGTCATACTTCACATCGTCGGTATTCATGGTCAACGTTGGAAGCGGTGGCTGGGGCGATTGAGGTTGTTGATTACATTCTGATGATGAAATCTCTTGCTCTTTTTTAATACATTCAACAATAGTATTAATAAGGTTCTTCCCCTTGTCACTGCTGAGGAACCTATTCAATTTGTCCTCCGTCAGATGCTTTTCCAGATATGGAACAAGGTTTTTGCTGAGCAACTTGTTCAAATCTTCTTCCGTCAGAATGTTTTTCTTTTTTTTCTGTGAACTATTATCTGTACTTGACGTACGATCACACTGAAGACTCCCACTGCTGCCCTCTTCTTTTCCCGAAGCTGAGTTTTTATCAGAAGGGCTCTTCAACTTTTTTTTATTTTTCCTATAGATAATGCCCCCGATTATTAACAATGCGAGCAGAGTAAGAAACACAGGAGTAACAAGCCCTGGTACAAGCATCATAGTTTTATTATGTTTTACTACATCTCGGTCTATAATTTCCAGTTTATGTTTCATCTTATTTAGTTCGCAGGTCAGCCCTGCAACTGAATCTTTTAGCGTGTGGGATGCCCCCTCTATCGCTAAGAAGGCTTCATCAATAGTAGATTCAGATTCATCTATTCCAGAGAGTTCATCCCCCTCTTTTATAAAAATCACTGGAAATGTTTCAAAACGAAAATCACCAAAAGACATATCCTCTCTCGCTTTACAAAAATTTAAGGTCACACTATCTTTTATTATTTCAAAGGTGATATTCACAATTGCAGAAGAATTTTCCTTCGATTTTTCAAATGCAAAACCCTTAAGATCTGGTTCTTTATTTTTATATTTTGTTACGACTTCAAAACACCACCCGTCACCACCGTATCCTACATCTCCATAAACAGGAACTCCCAACGCTGACGCAAACTTACTCACAGGAATACTACAATCTCCACTTACTGTCACCATTATTGTGTCTGTTTTCCCGACACGACTAACCGTATATCCTTGCGCTGACGCCCCATTAACAAGCATGAAGCATAAGGCAAACAGTATATAAAATTTCAATTTCATATTGGCTTGTATTATAAAGGTGTGCCAACGTAACGTGGCACACCTTTCTATTATGCTTTATTTATATGTCTGATATCTCTTAGAGAGCTCAACCAGTGAATTCTTCAATGGCCAGAAGAACAGTGTTTCTGCCACATTAAGGTCATTGTACTGGGCTGGTATATTAGCTGACATCGTTACGAAACTATTCCTTGCAAACGCCCGCAAATCTCTTATCAATCTATCTGGTATTGTGAGACCAAATTTATTAAACACAAAGTTGGTAAAATCTGGGGATTGCAGCGAGTCAATAAATTTATTGAAACTTCCAAGTGCAGTCTCACGAACCTTGTCAGTCCTAACATCGGCATAAGTCAGCTTATCAAATCCATCAAAGCCATAATCAACGACTTGGCTTAGTATGCCCGCTGGAATTTGAAAACCCGCTGCCAAGCCCAATCCTTCCAACACACCTTTAGCCGTGATTTCCTTCACATCAGCGCCGTGAGCGTTGATGATTCTAAATGCGTCGTTAACTTTTTTGCCCGTGTATTTCTCCAATAGAAGTTTCGTCAGGTCTCTGATAACACTGCTGTCAGAAGATATCAAGTTTATATACTTACTTCCCATACCTGTAAACGACAAGTTGTCAGGAATATCAATACCCAACTTATTGATGAGGCGAGCCACATTATACATCAAAGCGGCATAGTGGATAAAGACAAGGCTGTACAGATTTCTCTGCCCCTTAATAATGGCAGAGGTATTCAAGTCCGCATCATATTTAAACAAATACCCCATAACATCCGCCGAAGATTTCGCAACACCGCCTCTTAGCGCCTGCAATGGCTGGAGAATCTCATTTCTAATGGCATTTGCAGCTCCATCAATCTGGGTCAACACATAATCAACAAAGCCATTATCCAAGTTTCCACCTGCCGCAATCACTATACCATCTCCCCACAGGTCATCTGCCGCAAAAATCGAAGAAGAATAGTGTGCACTGGCAATTGCCCCTGCACCATCTTTATTGACAATGAGAAGGTCGCTTGTTCCGCCACCAATATCAATGTTCAAGTAACTTGATCCGCCAATTGTTGTCGCCATACAATTGTATGGAGCTATGGACTCGCTATATTGAGTTCCATAGAAGAACGCGCAGTTGATATTAAGTTCATTCCTTGCCCAATTCCAAAGGGCCATCAGAGCGCCCTTATCTTTCATGGCCTCAGGGAAGGTGATATAAACTTCAAACTGGTCATCACCACCGTTAATAAACGATTTATTTTTCAGCATCCATAGCGTCTGCAGGAAGTAATACTTCACGCGATTCGTATGATACGCGTCACCAGGGTGTTGCTCCAAAAGCCACTTTAATCCCGTCTTGTATATAAAGTCGTTCATGGCATTTGGTTCACGCATCATATTGAAACCGATGGATATGTTGCCGAACAATTCAGGAGGTACTGCCTTAAAATTAGCTGTTTCGCAAGTAGCCGTGCGCGTTGGATATGACATTTCGAATCCACTGCCAAGGTGAACGGGCATAAACTCACGATCCATATACGAACGCATTGCGGACAAGTCGCCAATTGGGTTTGTACCACTAAGAAATACTGTCTGCGAGTCAGTATCATTAATTTCAAATGTTACAGGATGGGCATCACCAGCCGTTGAATATGCGATATACGTGTTTGACGTTCCGAAGTCCACGGCGAATTTGAAGTTTGTTGCTGCTGGTCCTGCTCCCACCACGTTCATTTTCGGAACAATCAGCCCCTTTGCACCACCAATGGAAACCTCCACCAAATCGAACGATGATCTCAGCAAATAATATTCTGTCTGTTTGGTAATTCTTCCCTCTGGCGTACGAATCATAGATGTTGCGTTCACGTTTCCGTCAAGATTTCCTATGCTGACAAAATTGAGCCTTGCGCCAGAGCCACAATTCATGATGCTATAACGGTTCAAAGCATCCATGGCACAACGGTAGAAGGGGAAGAAGCCCAAGAGGAACTTTCCATCTACGATGTCTGCCCCTGAGTATTTTTTCTGAAGCGGAATCACTTTGTTGATGGCATCGTGGATAGGCACATTAATGGTTACGGTGACATCAGCGCCATTTACACTTATTTCAACCAACTTCTTTTCTGCACCTGGGCAAGCCGCTTGATGAATGTCTTCAATATTGAAATATTTGAAGAAATTGCGTTTCAAAGGAAGGACATACGGAGAATTTCCAGCAAATGCCGTTTCAAACGAGTTCTGGTCCACCGCATAAGGCAACTTTATAATCTTGTCTTCTAAGAAGTCGCTCCAAATGAGGAAAGGATATTGCACGCCCATGGCACCAGGCAACACACGCTGATGCATTTCCTGTCCCCTAATGGTGGCCTCATTAATCTTACAAGAAGTTGCATCCCAGTTAGCCTGTCCAACATACGGAACACCTGTCAGACCATTGCTGTTCAATGCAAGGGGACGAGGCAAATTCACGTTAGTTCCGTTTTGGGCCGTATAAGTGGCATAACGATTAGACTTTGGAATAATCTCATATCCACTATTCGTTGGCACAACCTGTTTGTAGCACAATGGAATCAGGGCAGAAAAGACATTTGCACCATCTTTATCCTTAATGCAATTAAAGGCGGCCATGAATGAGCCCGGGGTATTGGCCGTAGGGGCTGGACCACCTTCGGCAATCCATGTCGTAGTTATATAGTCAAGGAATGAAGAAGATTGGTTAGTGAGCGTTCCATGGTAAGCCATTCGAAGAGAATAGAGCATATCCTTAAACTCGCTATCTCTTGACGTTAATGATTCAATGCTATTTGTGCCAAACATAGGATTGCCATTCAGACGTTTGAAG
>OHVM01000696.1_pt1 | contig 11763 bp, 9 predicted proteins | sample 1579431 | NCBI WGS metagenome assembly OHVM01 (sample SAMEA3882524, study PRJEB24775) | human gut metagenome | biome: human-associated habitat; feature: intestine environment; material: feces | place: Netherlands | collected 2009/2010 | reverse complement strand
ACCGCGTGCCGAGGGTTCGAATCCTTCTACCCCTGCCAAGGTAAGCCGTACACTTTCGGGTGTGCGGCTTTTCTTGTTGGCTGTTCGGCGTGAGCTCCAGTGGCGCTGTAAAAACATACAATTCAGCCGCTGCTTTGGGGAAATATATTTTTCTTTGCAGCCCACTTGATTTTTTGTTTTGTTATAGTATAATTAACTCCGCACTTGAGCAAAACAGGGTGCCAACCACCCTCTTTTTTACTTTTGCGCGTTGTTTTGTGTGGAAAAATGATCTTGTTGAGGGAACGCATATGACCAAAGATTTAACGAGCGGAAATCCGTTCAAAATCATCCTGTTGTTCACCCTGCCGCTGATGCTGGGCAACCTGTTCCAGCAGTTTTACAGCCTGGCAGATACCATCATTGTGGGCCGTTTTGTCGGTGTCAACGCGCTGGCGGCAGTTGGCGCTACCGGCTCGGTCAACTATCTGATCCTGGGTTTTGTTATTGGCATGTGCAACGGCTTTGCTATCCCCATCGCACAGCTGTTTGGTGCCCATGATGACAGCGACCTGCGCCGCCATGTGGCCAATGCAACCTGGCTGTGCATTGCCTGGGGTGTTGTGCTTACCGTTGTCACGGTGGCGCTGACCCGCCCCATTATGGAGCTGATGCAGACCCCGGCGGACATTATTGATGGTGCCAGCACCTACATTGGCTGGATCTTTGCGGGAATTCCTTTTGTTTTTCTCTATAATATGGTTTCGGCCATCATGCGCGCTTTGGGCGACAGCAAAACCCCGCTTTACTTCCTGGTGCTGACCAGCGCTGTAAACATTGTGCTGGATCTGGTGCTCATCATCAACTTTAATATGGGTGTTTTGGGTGCCGCTGTGGCAACCGATGTTTCGCAGGCAATCTCCGGCGTGATCAGCCTGATCTATTTGATCAAAAAGTTCAAGATTCTGCATATGACGCGGGATGAATGGAAATACAGCCGCTCTACCTGCCGCCGCCTGTCTGCTATGGGCTTGCCCATGGGCCTGCAGTGTACTATCACGGCCGTGGGCGGCGTTATAATGCAGTGGGCCGTCAACGGGCTGGGCAGCTCTGTGGTTGCCGCCATTACGGCTGCGGGCAAAACCCAAAACCTGCTCTCCTGTGCGTTGGAAAGCATCGGCACCGCTATGGCAACCTATGCGGGCCAGAACCTTGGCGCGGCCCGGCTGGACCGTGTGCGCAGCGGTGTAAAAAGCTCCTACATTATGGTGGTTGCTTATTCCGTCCTTGCTTTTATTGCCCTACACTTTGGCGATGTCGTGATCATCGGCCTCTTCCTGGATACCAAGACCGAGGTTGAGATCGTGGCGATGGCGCGGGATTATATGTTCTGGAACAGTCTGTTCTTTATCCCGCTCGGCGCGCTCATCGTATGGCGCTATACCATTCAGGGGCTGGGCTATTCCACACTTGCCATGATGGCCGGTGTGGCCGAAATGGTGGCGCGTACCGTTATCGCCCTGGTGCTGATTCCGGTGCTGGGCTATTTTGGCGCAGAGCTGTCCAACCCGGTAGCCTGGGTGGCGGCCTGCCTGTTCCTGTACCCAGCTTACCTGTGGACGGTCAAACACCTGGAAAACCGCCTGCTTGCCGGCCACCTTGCCATGCAGCACAGCGCGGTAGGGGATTGACCCCCTGAATTTTTATCACGATCCATGCTTTTGCCCTGCATGCCCTGCGGTATGCGGGGCATTTTTGCACCATTCCGGCATTTTTTCAAAAAGCTCTTGCCCTGCGGCGGCAAAAGCAATATAATAACTGTATATTTATTCATAGAGGGTCAGAGCGTATCGAATAAGCAAACAAGCGGGTGGAATATTTTCACCACGTTTGCTTTACGGTACGCCCCAGCGGGCCGCATACGCCCTGTATGTGCAAAAAGGGCAGGGAAAGTGCCGCGCCGCGCAACAAGAGGGAAGGAAGTATTATTATGCCGGAAAAGAAACCGTTCATCACCCTTGAGCAGGCACAGGAAATTATTGCCGATGTGCCTACCCCGTTCCATCTTTATGACGAAAAAGGCATCCGCGCCAATGCACGCCTTGTCAACAAAGCTTTTGCATGGAACAAAGGTTTTAAGGAGTATTTTGCCGTTAAGGCAACCCCCAACCCGTACCTGCTGCGCATCCTGAAAGAGGAAGGCTGCGGCGTGGACTGCTCCAGCTACACCGAACTGCTGCTGAGCGAAGCCTGTGGCTTCAGCGGCAGCGATATCATGTTCTCCTCCAACGAAACGCCGGTGCAGGACATGAAGAAGGCGTATGACCTGGGCGCTTACATTAACCTGGATGACCTGACCCATGTGGATTTCCTCAAGAATGTGGCAGGTATCCCCGAAACGATCTGCTGCCGCTTTAACCCCGGCGGAACCTTTGACCTGGGCAACGGCATCATGGATAACCCCGGCGATTCCAAGTACGGCATGTCCGAAGAGCAGATGACCGAAGCTTATACCCGCCTGATGGCACTGGGTGCAAAGAACTTCGGCATCCATGCTTTCCTGGCCAGCAATACCGTTACCGATGATTATTACCCGGAACTGGCCGGTATCCTGTTCAACCTGGCTGTGCGTCTGCACCAAAAGACCGGTGCACACATCAAGTTCATCAACCTGTCCGGCGGCGTCGGCGTTGCCTACAAGCCGGAGCAGCGCTCCAATGATATCCTGGCCATTGGCGAGGGTGTCCGCAAAAAGTTTGAGGAGATCCTGGTGCCCGCCGGTATGGGCGACGTTGCCATCTTTACCGAGATGGGGCGCTTTATGCTGGCTCCGTATGGCTGCCTGGTTGCCACAGCCATCCACGAAAAGCACATTTATAAAGAGTATATCGGCCTGGATGCCTGCGCTGCCAACCTGATGCGCCCGGCCATGTACGGTTCCTACCACCACATCACCGTGCTGGGCAAAGAGAACGCCCCCTGCGACCATAAATACGATGTGGTCGGCGGTCTGTGCGAGAACAATGATAAGTTTGCCATTGACCGTATGCTGCCCAAGATCGATATGGGCGATGTACTGGTCATCCACGATACCGGTGCCCATGGCTTCTCGATGGGATATAACTACAACGGCAAGCTGCGCAGCGCCGAAGTGCTGCTGTGCGAGGATGGCTCCCACCAACTGATCCGCCGCGCCGAGACCCCGGCAGACTATTTTGCCACCTTTGATTTTACCCCATTCTACAAAAAAATGGGCCTGTAATATACAGCTCAAAGTGAGGAGACGCTATGTTCCAGTTTATGCTTGTTGTCGGCCTTGTGCTGGCGTATTACGGTTATGCCGTTACCAAAAATCCTCGCATCTGGGGGGACCAGGGGCGGGACGCCATAAAAGAAGAAAACTGGAACCGCTATGTCCGCTATAATGGGCAGTTCGCCATGTATGCCGGCTTTTTGATGGCGGCCCTTGGCGCGCTGGATATGGCGGTCAATCTGTCCACCGCCATCTACCTGCTGATTCTGCTGGGCGGTTTGGCCATCCTTTTGTATCCCTTCGCCCACTGGATGCACGAAAACGAGGGCACCTGGAACCCCTGGCCCCGCGTGGAAACCGAAAAGCAGAAGCGCAAGCGCCTGATCAAAGAGCAGGAGCGCCAGGAAAAGAAAAACAAAAAGAAATAAGACGGCTTTAGGTCACTTGATTTCCGTTGCTTTTCTCAGACGCTCATCTCATAAAGAACAGAGAACAAAAGAATAGTAAAACAAAAAGGCATGTGCTATCATTCAAGCACATGCCTTTTTCATAATCTCTGAACCATTGGAATCCGCAGCTCTGCATTTCTATCCAAACATCTGCGTTCGTTTGCGGCAATTTATTCCGCGCAGCCGATATCCTGCGCAATTTCCTGCACGGATTCCTTGTCGAATTCACCCAGCGGCAGGATCAGCCGTGCCAGAATTTCCTGTGGCAGAACTTCCAGCAGGGCGGTCTGGTCGCACTCTGCGTGCTCTGGGGCACACAGGCGGCACTCATCGGCGTCTTGCTCCACGCGGGCATAATGGCCAGTGGAGATAAAACGGCAGTCGAGCTTATCAGCCGTCTGCATCAGCAGCTGGAACTTCAGCAGTTCGTCCGTGGCAGTGTCCGCTGCTTCAATCACGTGCAGGGTTACATCCAGCGCCTTGGCGGCGTTCTGCGCGGTCTCCACGGCATCGTCGGCCATCCCGGCAAAATGCACCAGTGCGGCCTGTACGGCAAAGCCCTGCTCCTGCAAAATGCGCACAGTAACGGTAGCGTCCATGCCGCCGTTCAGCCCAACAAGAACCTTATCCTGCTTTTCAAATGTATTAAAACCCAGTGCTCCGTCCATAATATCCTCCTGTATCAGCGGTGCGCAGTGCGTCAGGCCTGCTTTCCGCCGTATTTTTTGCTTTGCTCCACGGCCAAGCGGTCGCAACGCTCGTTTTCGGGGTGGCCTGCGTGGCCTTTCAGCCAGTGGTAGTGGATCACATGCTTCTCGCTTTCTTCCAGCAGCGGTGCCCAAAGGTCGGGGTTCAAGGCGGGGGATTTGTCTGCCTTTTTCCAGCCGCGCTTGCGCCAGCCCTTGGCCCAGCCCTTTTCCAGCCCGTTGATCACATACTGGCTGTCGCTGTACAGGTCAATGTCACAGGGCTCTTTCAGCTGGCGCAGGGCTTCCAGCAGGCCGGTCAGCTCCATGCGGTTGTTGGTGGTTCCGACCTCGCCGCCGGAAATCTCTTTCTCATACACCTTTTCTCCGGTACGGAAGCGCAGGATCGCGCCCCAACCGCCGGGGCCGGGGTTGCCGCTGCAGGCACCGTCGGTATAAATTTCGATGTGTTTCATGTTACCCTCGTTTTGCTGCGGCAATACTGGAATCAGGGCGTGCCGGAAAATGGCATCCTTTTCTTTGCTTTTCTCTGTACCTTATCGGCCAGCCGCAATGCCCGGAACCCTGCCGCTTTACTATAAAAATAATTATACGCGATTTTGCCCAGCCCTGCAAGCTTTTGTGTAATTTGTCCATAAATGCGTCCGGCATACTATTTGACAATGCCCCCGCTGCGCCTTATAATAGATTTAATTGCAATGTCGTAGTTTGATTCAGGACCCGGTTGCAGCCTTTCGGCTGAACTCTTCGCGTCCAACCTTGATTCAGTAAATCGGCACAGTGCCGTACAAATTTTACATGCGACAAAACATCACGTCCGGGGTACGGTGCTTACCGTGTGTGTAACCACCAACCCTGGCCGAATACAATATGGAGGTTATGCAATGGAAGATCACAACAACGAAAAACGCCCCCGCCAGCAGGGCCGCAGCAATTACACCCGCCGTGCCCCGCGCGCAAATAATAATAACCAGAACCGCAAACCCGGTGCGCCTGCCCCCGCGGCCAGCGCCCCGCAGGCAGCGGCGGAAAAACCACAGCCCCAGCACCGCAAGCCGCAGCGCCGCCGTGCCCCGCAGCCCCAGCAGGCTGCAGCGAGCAATGCGGTGAATGCAGCAGCTCCGGCCCCGGTGCAGCGCCCCCGCAGCCCGCAGCGCCGCAGCTATAAGCAGCATTATTATGATGCTTCCACCCCGGCTGTTCCCATGCACATCTGCCCGCTGGGCGGCCTGGGCGAAGTTGGCAAAAACATCACCCTGTATGAATGCCAGGGCGATATGATCCTGGTGGACTGCGGCCTGGTGTTCCCGGATTCCGATATGTTCGGCGTGGACCTTGTCATTCCGGATTTCACCTATGTATTGGAAAATAAGGACCGCATCAAGGGCCTGTTCATTACCCATGGCCACGAAGACCATATCGGCAGCCTGCCGTATCTGCTCAAAAAGTTCAACGTGCCCATTTACACTGCACGTTTGACCATTGGCCTGATCAAAAACAAGCTGGAGGAACACGGTCTTGCCTCCAGTGCAGAGTTCCATGAGATCCGTCCCCGCCAGAAAGTGCGCCTTGGTTGCTTTACGGTGGAGCCCATCCATGTCAACCACTCCATCCCGGATTCTCTGGCGTTTGCTATTGACTGCCCGGCAGGCATCGTGCTGCATACCGGCGACTTCAAGATCGACTACACGCCGCTTTCCGGCGATGCCGTTACCGACCTTTCCACCATTGCGGAGTATGGCCGCCGCGGCGTGCTGGCTTTGCTGGCGGATTCTACCAACGCGGAGCGCCCCGGCTTTACGGCAACCGAGCAGACTGTGGCCGAAGGGGTGCGCAGCCTGTTTGCCCGCGCCAAAAACCGCCGCATTATCGTGGCAACCTTTGCTTCCAACATCTACCGCATCCAGCAGATCATTGACCTGGCCATTGAGTATGGCCGCAAGGTGGCCGTCAATGGCCGCAGCATGGTTTCCAACACCGAAATGGCGCGGGAGCTGGGGTATCTGCATGCGCCGGATAATGTGCTGATCGATATCGAGGAGATCAACAAATACCCGCCGGAAAAGGTTGTCCTTATCACCACCGGCAGCCAGGGCGAACCGCTGTCCGCTCTGTCCCGTATGGCGCAGGCCAGCCACCGTACCGTCAAGGTCGGCCCCACTGACTTTATCATTATCTCGGCCCGCCCCATCCCCGGCAACGAAAAGACCGTGACCAAGGTGGTCAACGGCCTTCTGGCCCTGGGCGCAGAGGTCATTTACGAAAACATGTACGATACCCATGTTTCCGGCCACGCCTGCCAGGAAGAGCAGAAGCTGATGCTGACCCTTGCCCACCCGCAGTATTTCCTGCCGGTTCACGGCGAGTTCAAGCAGCTCAAGCGCCACGCCGAAACGGCGGAGCACCTGGGCTATATCCCCAAGCAGAATATTTATATTGCTGAAAATGGCCAGAACATCCGCCTTTCCCGCGATGGCATGGCAGTGGAGGGCACTGTGCCCGCCGGTGCCGTGATGGTGGATGGCTATGGCGTGGGCGATGTGGGCAATGTGGTCCTGCGTGACCGCCACCACCTGTCGGAGGACGGTATCATCATCGTTACCGCAGCCGTGGATGGCAGCACCGGCCAGCTGCTTTCCGGCCCGGACCTGGTTTCCCGCGGCTTTGTCTATGTGCGGGAAAGCGAGGAGCTGATGGACGGTGCCCGCGTGCAGGTTGAAATGGCCCTTGACCGCAGTATGGCGGATAACATGCACGACTGGGCCAGCGTGAAATCCCGCGTGCGGGAGGCGCTTTCCAGCTATATCTACCGCAAAACCAAGCGCAGCCCCATGATCCTGCCCATTCTGATGGAAGTTTGATCCAAACCATATCTGACCGTGACCGCCTGCCCCACATTGCAGGCACCGAGGAACGATGATGAAAAACAAGCTGAGACGTGATATCTTTGTCATTATCTTTTTGCTGCTCGTTGCGTGCATCGCTCTGGCTGTGCCGCTGGCGTTCAGCAACCCGCGCTGGCTGCTGGCACCGGCGGTGCTTGTAGTGTTTGCGTTGGTGGTGGCGGTGCTTGGCATCCGCCGGCTGCGGCGCTTTGTGGCCGATATGCTGTGCGGAACCAACTTTGAGGGCAGCAAGACCCAGTATTCGCTGGCGGATTTTTCCATCCCCACTGCCCTGATTACCGAAGGCTCCGTGGTGTGGTATAATCCGGCCTTCCGGGAGCAGATTCTGGCGGGGCAGGATGCCCTGCTGGCTGCACCGGACCGCCTGATGACCGGCATTGACCTTTCCGTCTGTGCCCGCGCCCACGGCCAGGACCTGACCATTGACGAAAACCGCTACACGGCCTATGCCACAACCAGCCGCAGCAGCAAAACGGGCACATTGCTGTTTTTGGTCAACGATACGTTCTACAAAAACACGCTGGATGAATACACTGCCAGCCGCCCGGCTTACCTGATTATTGGGGTGGACAGCTATGACGAGCTGTTCAACGATATGAAGGACTCCGAGCAGGCGCACGAGCTGGAGGCCATCAACACCCTGCTGGAAGAATACATCGGCCGCACGACCGGTTTCCTGCGCAAGGTGTCCAACAGCCGCTATATTGCGGTGGTGGAAGAGCGGGATATCCGCTGGATGATGGAAGAACGCTTTGATATTCTGGATAAAGTGCGTGCGTTGCACCCCGGCGGAATGCTCACCCTTTCCATCGGCGTAGGCCATGGCGGCGCTACTATGCAGGAATGCCAGGAGATGGCCCGCGAAAGCATTGATATTGCCTTGGGCCGCGGCGGCGACCAGGCTGCCGTGAAAACAGTCGATGGCTTTGAGTTCTTCGGCGGCATTTCCCATGGTGTCGAAAAGCGCAGCCATGTGCGCAGCCGCATCATTGCCAACGCCCTGGCAGACCAGATCCGCCAGAGCGACAGCGTCATTATCATGGGCCACCGCCAGAGCGATTTGGATGCCATCGGCTCCGCCATCGGTTTGCTGCGCATGTGCAAAATGTGCGATGTGCCTTCGGTCATCGCGGTGCGCAGCAAGGCAACGCTGGCGGGCCAGCTGCTGGATGTGTTCAACAAGGCGGGGGAGGACCACAACTTTATTGAGCCGGAAGAAACCTATAAGCTCATCACCCCCAAAACCCTGCTGATTGTAACCGATACATACCAAAAGCGCCTGCTGGAAGACCAAAAGATTTACGAAAAATGCAGCCGCGTGGTTGTTATCGACCATCACCGCATGGCGGTAGGGCATATTGATAATCCGATCCTTTTGTATCATGAACCCTTTGCTTCCAGCGCCAGCGAGCTGGTGTGTGAACTGCTGCAATTTATGCCTGCCCAAAACAACATCACTCAGTTGGAAGCCCAGGCGCTGCTGTCTGGCATCATGCTGGATACCCGCAGTTTTGCGCTGCATGTCGGCGTGCGTACCTTTGAGGCTGCCGCCTGGCTGCGCAGCCGCGGGGCCGAAACCGCCGCGACCAAGCGCCTGTTCAATATTTCCAAAGAAGAATACGAAGCCCGCGCCGCTATTGTGGAGGGCGCTTACCTCTACAAAGGCTGCGCTATCGCCACTTCGGATGAGCTTGACCCCGCCATGAGTGTGGTGCTGCCCATGGCAGCCAATGACCTGCTGACCATCAACGGCGTGGATGCCAGCTTTGTGGCAATCGCCAAAAACGGCGGTGTCAACATCTCCGCCCGCAGCATGGGTGCGCTGAACGTACAGGTCATTCTGGAGCCCTTGGGCGGCGGCGGCCACCTGACGATGGCCGGTGCCCAGCTGCGTGATTGTACCGTAAAGGAAGCCGAAGCCCGCATCCGCGCGCAGATCGACGAATACCGCACCAACCAGGAATGCCAGGAAGAACTGGTGGGTGCAGTTTAACAAATTAAATGATCAGCGAATCCCTGCCAATGGCAGAAATTTATATCAATTACTACATAGAGAGGGGAACCACCACGATGAAAGTTATTCTCAAACAGGATGTCAAGAGCATTGGTAAAAAGGATGAAATCCATGAAGTGTCGGACGGTTACGCCCGCAACTTCCTGTTCCCGCGCGGTCTGGCTGCAGTGGCCGATGCTGACGCTGTGAATACCGCCCGCACCAAGAGCGAAGCCAAAGCCCACCATGAAGCCGAAGCTAAGGCTGCTGCTGAAGAACTGGCTGCCAAGATCAAGGGCCAGATCGTTTCTGTCAAGGTCAAGGGGGGCGCTTCCGGCAAGCTGCACGGCAAAGTGACCGCAAAGGAAGTTGCCGAACAGTTGTACAAGCTGACCGGCACCGAAATCGACAAGAAAAAAATCGAAATGCCCGCCAGCATCAAGGAGTTTGGCAGTTATGATGCCAAAGTCCGCCTGCATGTGGGTGTTGTGGCCGCGTTCAAGGTCAAGGTCGAGGAGGCTCCGCTGTAATTGGCAGGGGGTCTTGTAATTACATTCCAACAAAAACGGCAGGGAGGTGCCTGAATGGCAAACAATGAATTAAGCTTGTCCAGCCTGGGCATTCAGCTGCCGTATAACATGCAGGCGGAACAAAGCGTGCTTGGCGCAGCGCTGATGGATGAAACCATCCTGAACCGCCTGATCACCGAGATGGACCCCGATATGTTCTATTCGGAGCAGAACCGGGCCGTCTATGAGGAAATGCGCCGCCTGTTCAGCGAAAGCGAAGCGGTGGACGTTATCACTCTGGTGGACTCTCTGGCTCAGAACGGTGTGTTCAAGGGCGCAGATGATGCCAAAGTGTACATTACCCGCATTGCGGAAACCGTCCCGGCGATTTCCAACGTCGATTCTTACATCAAGATCGTCAAGGAAAAATATCAAACCCGCCGTCTGATCGAAGCAGCCCGCGATATCCTGCAGCAGTCCAGCGAGGAATCCGATTCTGACCTGCTGCTGGAAAGCGCCGAGCAAAAGCTGTACGATATCCGCAACGGCCAGGATCGCTCCGGCGTTAAAACCATTCAGGAGTCTATCCTGGAAGTTATTGATACCATGCAAAAGCTGTCCGGTGCGGACCGCGATAAATTTGCCGGTATCCCCACAGGCTTCAACTATCTGGATAATATCCTGACCGGCCTTGGCCGTTCGGACCTGATTATTCTGGCGGCTCGCCCCGGTATGGGCAAAACCAGTTTTGCGCTGAACATTGCTACCAATGTGGCCCGCCTGCAAAAGATACCGACCGTCATTTTTAGCTTGGAAATGACCTGCGAACAGCTGACCGACCGCATCCTTTCCAGCACCGCAGGCATTGACAGCCAGGCATTCCGCACCGGCCGCCTGAACAACTCCGACTGGAACGACTTTGCCAATGCAACTTCACTGTTGTATAACGTTCCCATTTACATGGATGATTCCTCCGGTATTTCGGTGCCGGAAATCAAGGCAAAAATCCGCCAGATCAACCAGGACCCCAAACGGGATAAGATCGGTCTGGTCATCATCGACTATTTGCAGTTGATGCAGTCCGCCAAGCGCACCGAAAGCCGCGTGCAGGAAATCAGCGATATCACCCGGAACCTAAAAATTATGGCCAAGGAACTGAACGTTCCTGTCATTGCGCTGTCCCAGCTTTCCCGTGCTGCCGAAAAAACAGCGGGTCGCTCGGACCACCGCCCCCAGCTTTCAGACCTGCGTGATTCCGGCTCTATCGAACAGGATGCGGACGTGGTGCTCTTCCTGTACCGCGCTGCCTATTACAATTCCCAGAACGGCGAAACCGAACAGGCGAACGAAAACGAAGCCGAATGTATCGTGGCCAAAAACCGCCATGGCGAAACCAGTGTGGTCCGCCTTGGCTGGGATGGCGCCCATACCCGGTTCAGCAATCTGGACGAGATCCATGAACAGTACTGACGCAGACAATTCATTGCAAAACCCAGTAAACACGATGGAACAAACCTTGCTGGCCTATTGCCGCCGGCAGGGTTTGTTTCGGTTGGGGGACCGTGCCATCGTTGCCTGCTCCGGCGGGGCGGATTCGATGGCGCTGCTCTGTTTTCTGCTGCGCTGCAAAGCGGAACTTGGCATCACTGTCATGGCGGCCCATGTGGACCACGGAATCCGGGGCGAAGCTGCCCATGCGGATGCCCGCTTTGTGGCGGAGTTCTGCCGCACGCATCATGTGCCGTTCTTTTTGTACGATGCCGCTGCCAGCGGGGTGCAGATTCCCCAAAACCCCAGCGAGAACTGGGCGCGCAGCCTGCGCTATACCTGGTTTGATGCGCTGGCCGCACAGCAGCATGCCTGCATTGCCACAGCGCATACGTTATCTGACCAGGCGGAAACGGTGTTGTTCCGCATGGCGCGCGGTACCGGCCTGCACGGCATGGCGGGTATTCCGGCGGTACGGG
>OHVM01000695.1_pt1 | contig 11775 bp, 10 predicted proteins | sample 1579431 | NCBI WGS metagenome assembly OHVM01 (sample SAMEA3882524, study PRJEB24775) | human gut metagenome | biome: human-associated habitat; feature: intestine environment; material: feces | place: Netherlands | collected 2009/2010 | reverse complement strand
GAATTCAAGATGCCGTTCGGTTTCAAGGAAGTGGAAGGTATTCACTCACGCACCAATTTCGACCTCTCGCAGCACGCCAAGTTCTCAGGTCGTAAGATATTGTACTTCGACCCAGAGACCAACGAGAGCTATATCCCTTACGTCATCGAAACCTCTATCGGTGTCGACCGTATGTTCCTCAGCGTGATGTGCCACAGCTACCAGGAAGAAAAGCTCGAAAACGGAGAAACCCGTGTGGTCCTCAAGTTGCCAGCAGCCCTCGCCCCAGTGAAGCTCGCCGTGCTCCCGCTCGTCAAGAAAGACGGACTGCCTGAGAAGGCACGCGAAATTATGGACGACCTCAAGTTCCACTTCAACTGCAAATACGACGAGAAAGACTCCATCGGCAAGCGCTATCGCCGCCAGGATGCCATCGGTACGCCTTACTGTATCACCATCGATCACGACACGCTCAACGACAACTGCGTCACATTGCGTAACCGTGACACCATGGAGCAGCAGCGCGTTTCAATCGACAGCCTGCGTTCGCTCATCGAAGACAAGGTCAGCATCACGTCTCTGCTCAAGAAACTCTGATACGCTCAGAGCCGTATTACGAAAGAAATATCCAATCTGGGGAGAAGCACAAAACATTTCTCCCCAGAACTTTTGGTAGGCGTTCAAAGCAAACCAAACGGCTTTTGCATCGTTGTGCATTCTGAAATGAAAAGCAGATGAGCGTTCCAGCCATCCATGCGCTTTCATCGTTGCCGCCAAACGGCAGTTTTAGGTTGCCCCGAACTTCAAGGCCATACTTTAACTTTGACCGTCAACTTACATTCCCAAAGCCCATGAAGCGACTTTTAAAATTTATTTTCGTCCTGCCAACCCTTCTGTTTGCTTTCACATCCTGCGAGGAAACCGAGAGCACAGAAGACATGCAGTATGCCAATTGGCAAGCACGCAACAGCAGTTACTTCACCGAGACAATGAATACGGCCAAGAATGCCATTGCCGCCGCCAAAGCCCAATATGGCAACGACTGGGAAGCCCATTGCGACTGGCGCATCTATTGTTCGATGTACAACGATGCCACCCAAACGGGCTCTCCGACCGACTCAATCGCCGTCTTCATCAAGGAGCGCGGCACAGGAAGCGGTTGTCCGCTTTACACCGACACCGTGCGTGTCAACTTTATGACGCGCACCATCCCCAACGAACTGGGAGAAGATGCTGAGTCAAAAAAACTCGGCAAGCTCGTCAGCTATTCTGGTGTCAGCAAGAATGAAGCCGACATATTCAGTCCGCTCTATTGCATGCCAAACAAGGTGGCCGTCAGCAACAACGTGGAGGGCCTCACCACAGCGCTCCAATATATGCACATCGGAGACCGTTGGCAGGTGTACATCCCGAGCGAGTTGGGCAACTGTGTGAACGGCCTTACAAACATTCCAGCCTATTCCACATTGATCTACGACATCCAGTTGAAAGCCTATTACCGCGTTGGTACAACGGTGCCAAACTGGCGTTGACGTCTCGCCAGTTGGCGACGTAAGATGTGAAAACTTCCAGGCGATTTAGGACGGAGGGATACACTGGAAATAGAAGGCCAGTCAGTATGTATATTATAATAGGTGCTGATTTCATTGATCATCATACATCTAAATAAAAAGCGCAGACCAACGGACAAATCATGCGAAGTTGGCCTGCGCTTTTATTTTTCCAACGAAGAGTCAGTCGGTATTCCGAAAAAATCGCTATCTTTGCAAATGAATAGCGCCTGTGGCGAAATTGGTAGACGCGCCAGACTTAGGATCTGGTGTTTTACGACGTGTAGGTTCGAGTCCTATCAGGCGCACCATACAGAATCCTAACTGCTTGAATATAAGCAGTTAGGATTTTCGCTTTTATGAAATTGCCAACATTTTGCCAACATAATTCGTCGCTAATTTGTTGTGGTTGGCAAAGTTTATGTTGTTTTCATCCGTATTTCTCATAATTTCATTGCATTTCACTTGTCATCGCCCATTTTATGAGTCACCAAATGACAAACTATAGTCAGCTAGATTAGCTAACATATCCTATAAATTGATGTATATATCATCTATATAATACAAATATCACTATCTAACATAATAACTCAACACCTATATTCGTTATTCTAACAGGAAATCACTACTTTTGTACTTTCCAAATAATTATATGCAAATATGAGTAAAGATATAAACAGACTAAAGGTCGTCCTGGCTGAAAAGAAACGAACCAACAAATGGCTCGCTGAACAATTGGGTAAAGATCCTGCAACCGTATCTAAGTGGTGTACCAACACCATACAGCCGAATGTCGAGACATTAGTAGAGATTGCCAAATATTTGAATGTTGAGATACAAGACTTGTTTTGGCCAATTGAGAATATTGCCATTGACGATTTGTCTGAAGAATAAAAAGAAATCTTATGAAAAAAGAAGAAATACAAGCATTGTTCTCTCAATTTGAACAAGTATCATGTGTTACAAATGGCATAGAATGTTGGAGCGCAAGAAAATTATGTTCTCTATTGGGATATACCCAATGGCGTAATTTCTTGAAAGTCATTGATAAAGCAAAGGAATCGTGCAAAAATGCAGGTCATGATATAAAAGACCATTTTGCTGACGTCAGCAAAATGGTTGTATTTGGTTCAGGTGCTAGGCTTTGAAGAATAAAAAGAAAAAATAAGATGGAACAGAATAAGAACGAATTGCTCTTGGGACAAATAGATAAAATCAACATTTTATCGGTAGTGAGAGATAATTTAAAAGATTGGGCTGAGAAAGGAGGTATTAATGCATAGATTGCCAAAGCATGAACCAATAAAAGTTTTTGAGGGATTCGCAGGCTATGGTGGAGCAACTTTTGGACTTAGACGAGCAAAAGTTAATCATAAGGTTATCGGCTTTTCTGAAATTGATAATGATGCCATAGAATTATATCACTATAATTTCCCCAATACACCTAATTTGGGGGACATAACAAAATTGAATCCGAACGACCCTAATTTTCCAGACTTTGACATGTTTACAGGTGGGTTTCCATGTCAACCATTTTCCACAGTAGGAAAAAGGCAAGGTATTGAAGATGAAAGAGGAAGAGGGACGCTTTTTGGTGATATAATTCGCATATGTGAGGTTAAGCAGCCTAAATACATATTATTAGAAAATGTTAAGGGGCTTCTTACAGGGCGAATGAAAACAACCTTTAATGTTATAATAGATGAACTTCATAGGATAGGCTATGAAACAAGATTCGCTGTTTTAAATTCGAAAGACTACGGAATCCCACAGACACGTGAACGTCTCTGGATTTTTGCGTACTTGGGAACACTGCCTGAAAACTTCGATATTGTTCCACCCAAAAAGAAATTACAAGGATACCTAGCAGACTTTCTGGACGAGAAACCATCTTCTGAACTTTACAAAAGTCAGAAACAAATAGCGAGAATACATGAGATTCATCATAATGGTGTGTTTGATGTTGACGAGCCTTTGTGTTATGATATATATAATCGCAAGATTCGAACAGACCGGTTATGCATGACTGTTACACCACCAGAGCATAATGTCATAAGAATCATTGAACCTATGCAGGATGGTGAAGAAAGATTCCGTAAGTTGTCTTTAGATGAACATTTCCGTCTCATGGGGTTTCAACTAAATGACAAGAAAAGGGAAATTCTCTTTCCTCCAACACTTAATTATACAAAATTAGGACGTAGAGCAGGTAATGGTTGGGATGTAAATCTTGTAGGTATATTGTTGAACCATATATTTTGGCAACTATTATGAGAACAGATGTAACTTCAATGTTTTTCAACTCTTCGATAGATGGAAAAACGGCAACTCCTGCATGGGGTACTTCTATAGGGCAGAGTAAGCAAAGAAAATGCCGCATTGATGACTTCAAACCAGAAGTCATCAATATGTTGGTAGGTATGACTTATAAAAGCATTACGGATATAACAAACTTAGATGTAAGCAAAGGATCTGCAAAACGAGAAATTTTACTATGCTCTCGATTTACAGATATTTTTGTAAATAACAAGAAAATCAAAAATTCGCAATATGTCTTATTACTTGTACGTGAGCATTCTGAGAGCCATGATGGAAGACTTATAATAAGTTATGCTCCCTACATAAAATATAATGGAGTTGCTAATCAAGAATGTATCAGTAAAATGCGTGAGGAACTTCATTGTAAAGATGAAGGTTGTTGGTTTGTTTATGATATATCTATAGAGGAACAATCCACATTACATTTTAAAGCAATTGTTGTAGATGCAGATAAGCCTAGAATTTATGATTCTTCAAAAACAAGCCAATATCGCTCAGCTGAATGGAATTCAATGATACCAGAAGAATACAAAACTGAAGAAGAACATATAAACAATGAGTATCGCCCTTACATCACCGCTATCAAGTCAAAGCCGTTCCTATTGCTTGCTGGAATCTCTGGCACAGGTAAAAGCCGAATAGTGCGAGAGCTGGCAAGAGCATGTTGGGAGGAAGGCACAGATGATTATAAGGCACAAAAGCCAAAGAACTTCCAGATGGTGCAGGTGAAACCAAATTGGCATGACTCAAGTGATTTGATTGGTTATGTGAGCCGTGTCAGTGGAAAGGCAGAGTTTGTGGCTGGGGAGTTTTTGAAGTTCATCGCCAAAGCATGGGAAGATACTGAAACGCCATACTTCCTGTGCTTGGACGAGATGAACCTTGCACCAGTAGAGCAATACTTTGCAGAATATCTGAGTGTGATAGAGTCTCGCAAGAGCCATGAGGATGGTACTGTGACAACCGACCCAATTCTTGAGAAATCAGCAGAAGATTGGTATAGGGTGCTTACAAGTGAATTGACGAATGATGATAATGTGCGTAATCGTTTCTTGGAAGAAGGTATCTGCATCCCTCAAAACCTCATAGTCGTAGGCACTGTGAATATGGACGAAACCACATTCTCGTTCTCTCGCAAGGTGCTCGATCGTGCCATGACAATTGAAATGAACGAGGTGGATTTGCATGGCGGTCTGACCAAACGTCACGAAAGCATTGGCAAGTTGGCTAATGCAGAGTTTGTCGGCTCTGCCGTGGAAGGCGTGGATGTTTACAACAACTACACCGACGTTTGCAACATTACACTTGGCTATCTGCAAAAGGTAAATGACGTTTTGGAAGGCACTCCATTCAAGGTGGCTTATCGCACCCGTAACGAGTTTCTGCTCTATGTGGTGAACAACTTGCCGTATTGCAAAGACGAAAACGGCAATGATTTGGAGCAAGGCTATGTCATAGCTCGTGCCTTGGACGAGATTACCAGCATGAAAGTTTTATCACGCGTTGAGGGTGACGACACGAAGGTTAGCGACGAACTTCTTGATAATTTAAGCAAAACTATCGAGGACGGATTGAAGACTGTGTCGGGAGAGGAGAATACAATAAAATCCATATCTTTGGCGAAACTGAAGGAAATGAAAGCTAAACTCGTTTCGGGATATACAAGTTTTTGGAGCTAAAAAGTAATATGGATGGAACTATTGACTATTGAGCATGAAGATTTTACGATGATAGTCGAATGTACGAAGTTCGATAATATCTGGGACAAGGCCAAGAGTAACGTGGGCGAGGACAAACTCTACTCCACTTACTCCTGGTCGGAAGGTGTCGTATCTGTTAAGCGTACATTGGATGCCGACCATGAAATAGACATTGAGCAAGGTGTTCCTGCTCCCGCTACATTCTTCGACAATGCCGGCTACCCCATCTGGATAGAGTTCAAAGACTATGTGAAAGACGCTCAGTTTGGCTCCATCCTGCAAAACGACAACGATCGCTTCTCCTTTCGTCGTCACATCTTGGCTGGTTTCATCAACTACAAGAATGAGATCGGACGAAGCGAGATACAGATTATATATAAGGTAGACAAAGAGACAAGGACATTCCGCTTCGGTTTTGAAGTTCTGAGTACGAAGCTCGACTATCACGAACATTGGCGCACAATCGTGGAGGATATAGAGCGAGAATATCGCATGTTGTCGTTGGACTATATGCGTCGCACGTTTCATGGTTTCTCACCCGACCAAAACGGCGAACATCCCGATATCGTCTGGTGGAGTGTGTTTGAGGGAGAACAACAGAAATTCATAAAAGCCTGCAAAAGCATCATTGACCGACCTCGCCACAGACTTCACGGTGAGGAGGTGTATCTGAGAGCGGACAAACTGAAGCAAACTCCCCATAACATAGAAAACAGGCTGGCAGAACATCGCAAGGAGCCAGCATACCTCTATCGCGTGGAGCAACATATACTATCTAACGACACGCAAGAGAACCGCTTCCTGAAGTTTGCACTTCATCAGATAAGCAAGAGGTATGAGGATCTGCGCCAACGCATTGAGGCGATAAAGACAGCTTCGGGCACGATGAAGGCTGCCATGCTTGCAACCTCAGAAACATTGAAACGGCTTCAACATCATCCCTTCTTCAGAACAATAGGAAGGTTCAAGGGAATAAGCCAAGAGAGCATGGTGCTGCAAAAGGCAACGGGCTACAGCCAAGTGTACCGTACATGGAACTTGCTTAGAAGAGCCTATTCGCTGAATGACGGCTTGTATCGCTTGCAGACGAAGGATATAGCAACGCTCTATGAGATATGGTGTTTCATTGAGGTGAGCCATATTGTCAAGGCGCAATTGCATCTTGACGATGAAGACGTAGAACATCGCAACCGTATGGAGATGAACGGCATCTTCTCTTGGGAGCTTGGCAAAGGCGAACACTCACGCATATTGTTCCGCAAGGATGGCGTAGAGCTGGCAGAATTGGTATATAACCCAAAGAACGCCGACAAGGAAAACGACGATGTGGGCATGAAAGACCTGGTTGTGCCGACCGTGCCGCAGAAACCTGACATCGTGTTGCAACTCACCAAGAACGACTTGCAGCAAGGCATGAAGATGACCTATCTCTTTGATGCAAAATACCGTATAGACGGCAAAGACAAGGGCGTGGATGTACCGCCGGAGGATGCCATCAATCAGATGCACCGCTATCGTGATGCCATATACTACAAAGACTATGATGCTAATGCGTTGAAAAAAGAGGTCATTGGCGGTTACATTCTCTTCCCTGGTGACGGTGAACCGGATGACGTGGCTGTGTCGAAGTTCTATAAAACCATCAAGGAAGTGAATATCGGAGCCTTCCCTCTTCGTCCTAAGGATGTAGAGAACAGAAAACTTTTGGAAAATTTCATTGATGAACTTATACATACCAAATCATACGAGACCATTGCTCATGTCATACCGCAAAAGGGTGCGTATGTGGAGGTAGGCAACCGTGTACTTATTGGATTGGTGAAAGAGGACAACAGGCTGTTTCAAGCGTTTATGGACGGAATTGCAACTCTGTATTATTCAGGAAAACAGTTCCCAACAACCATCGCCTTGCAAGATCTTCACTTCTTCATGCCATACATCAAAGGAAAAGGAATACGTGATGTGTATGAGATTGTCAAGGTGCGGACTATCACGGGCAAAGAGGCAAAACAAACGGATGAAGACGATGCCGACAGCAAGGCTCTCCGCCTAGCTTTTGAACTCCGGTATGTTCGCAAGCAATATGCAGAATTCCAACCGATAGATACAACAAAGATGATAGTCCACACGTTTGTTGATACGACTTTTGACAAGTTGGATGAATGTGTGATAATAGATAAATTGTAAACAGCAAATATGAATACAAGTATATCTCCTAAATATCAGATGAATCTTATACAAAATATCAATGATAAGTTGTTCGAATTGTATAAAGGGTATGAGGACGTTTCACATTATATTATGAAATGGATAGAGTGCTACGATGCTTTTGGACACCAAAATTTTTATATCCTTTACAAGGATAATGAGCAAAAAAAGATAGATGTTAAGAAAACGCTCCATAGCATAGATGGTGAAACTTTGCTCAAAATGGCAATAGATTTAGGAGTAGAAACTCCTGATTTTATACCTTCTATACCTGTTTTCAAGAATGAATTGAAATCAGACTTCGAAACAGCAAGTCAAACTTTTGAAAAGGCGTATAAAAATGTAGAAGAAGATCCGAGCCTCGCTATTGGTCTTGCAAATTCGGCCTTAGAAAGTATAATAAAGGAAATTTTAAGCGATAATAGAGTGAATATTCAACACGACGAAAAGGACACGTTGTCAAAACTGATAAGCACAATCTGTAAGGCTTTCAGGTTGAATGTAGACTCTTCTTGCCCTACTGAGATAAGGACAATTGCAAGTTCGTTGATTAATTGTTGTAAGGCCATAGAAGATATAAGAAGTGATAAAACTATTTTTCATGGAAAAACAGATGATAACAATATTGTTGAGAATCCACTATATGCATATTTTATTGTAAATTCTGTGTCTGCGATAGGACTATTTCTTTTGTCTTTTTATAAAGAACAATATCCAAAGATAGTTCATCAGCCCCTGATAGATTGGAATTCAAATGATCTTCCATTCTAAAGAGGTTGAAGAATTCCATATAACAATTGGAACTTCAAGCAATCCTAATAATTTAGGAGAAAGATTAAGACCAGAAATTATTGAGTAATAATATGAAGATCAATATAAAAGATACATTGTTAGCAGGTGAGCGTGTAACGCTCGAATGCAAGAAAGCCTCGAAAGGTGTGCCAAATTCTCTTTGGGACACTTATTCCGCTTTTGCCAACACATACGGTGGAACCATTCTGTTGGGTGTGGTAGAGCACATGGACGAGCAAAACAATACCAAGCGGTTTGAAATCATTGGTGTTGAGGATGCAGACAAAATCCGCAAGGACTTGTGGAATACTGTAAATAGTCGTGAGAAAGTGAATATCAATCTTCTGTACGACGATGACATTCAGACGATAGATATTGACGGCAAGAAGATTATTGCCATCAACGTGCCTCGTGCCGATTATACAGTTCGTCCTGTCTATATCAACAACAATTTGTCAAGAGGAACTTTCAAGCGCAACCATGAAGGCGACTATCATTGTACGGAGCAAGAGTTGAAAATGATGCTCCGTGATGCCAATGAAGCTGGCAATGATGGATTGTTGTTGGAATACTACACAATGGACGACATTGACATCCCAACATTGGAACGCTTCCGTCAGATGTTTCAGAACTTGCATCCAGAGCATCAATGGAACTCGGCAGAACATAAGGAGTTTCTAACGAACTTTGGAGGTTATACACGAGACCGAAGGACAGGAAAAGAAGGACTGACTATGGCTGGACTTTTAATGTTTGGCAAAGGATTGCCAGTCCGTGAGCGTTTCGACAATCTGCGAATGGACTACATTGATAAATCCAATTTGATAGGCGACCAACGCTATAGCGACCGATTGACATATGATGGGACTTGGGAAAACAACCTGTTCAACTTTATTCGCATGGTCATTCCGAAACTGACACGTGATTTGCCTCACCCTTTCAGTATGGACGGTGTAGTGCGCAAAGACGATACGCTTCAAGCCAAGGCTTTGCGTGAAGCCGTTACGAATATGGTTATTCATTCCGATTTTATGGTGAATGGAGTGCTGAAAGTTGAAAAGTATGACGATTGTTTTGTTCTTACCAATCCAGGACTTCTGAAACTGCCTATTGAGCAGATTTACAAAGGTGGCGAGTCAAAGGCACGTAATCAGCGTATGCAGAATATGTTCCGCATGATAGGTTATGGAGAGAACCTTGGTTCGGGTTTTCCACTCATTCTAAACGCTTGGAATGAAAAGCATTGGATAAAGCCTGAGTTACAGGAACAGCCTGAACTTATGCAAGTAAAATTGACATTACATATTCAAAACGATGTTTCATATAGTTCATCGAATGACCCAATAAATGACCCAATAAATGACCCAATAAACTTGACCGAGAGGCAGAAGATGATTCTGCGGATGTTCTTAGAAGAAAAGAATCTAAGCAGAGAAAGGCTTTGTGAGAAAACAGGATTGTCGGATGCCACCGCCAAGCGTGAAATAGCATTTCTCAAAAAGACTGGCTATTTAGAACGTGTCGGCAGTTTCAAGAGTGGATATTGGAAAGTGTTATCAAAATAATTGTATTTTGAGCCAAATGTTCAATGAATGGGAAATACCATTGAACATTTGGACTCATTATTTACCGTCCACGTCGCACCCTATACTTCGCTGGTCGCATCATCGCAGCTGATACTGCAATGCACCTGCGCCACCAATGATTATCGTCTTCATCCTAGTCTCGTCCCCAACCAGAGTCTGGCGAACTGCCACCGCCACATGATTCTGCATAGGTTGTAGCTTCACGGATATAGCCAAGCGAAAGAAGCATGGCGCAGTTGATGATTTGGTTGCAGTTTCGCATCAAGTCGGAATAGCCTGACTCGTTTATTTAGAATTTCCTGCTGACGGTCGGTGAACGTAGAGGTAAGAGGCTCTAAGGAAGAAACAAGCATACTGTTGAAAGTGGCAAGCATATTTCTTTGAAGTTGAATTGAGTGCAAGTCCCTGTCTTCACCAAGAACTTCTTGCATTCTGCTGTGCTCGTATTTCATTTCTGCAAGCCTCTGTTTGGCTTCCGTAATGATAGAGTTGGCATCGTCAAGCATCTTTTGGCGGAGAGCAAGTTTTTCGTCTATACTTTCCATCTCCTTGCGTAGTTTTGACATTTGCATTGCCAAGTCTGCATTATCAACGCCGTCTTGCCCGAACTGTCGGGCTATGAGGTCTATCTGTTCTTGTACCTCCTCTTTACGAGTATGCAGGTTGGCTATCATGGTGGAGATACCTTTCAGTTTTATCTCAGCCCGATGTATCTGCTTCAGCAAATCTTCTTTGGTTGTTTGCAAACGTGTAACCTCAGATATTAAGTCATGCCTGTATTCTGAAATCGTTTTACCGCGATTGCTAAATCGTGCTAAAACATCCGTCGCGGTAAAAACCTATAGTAAAGTCCTACACAGCAAACAGCTGCAGACGCTTCTTTTCCCCTGCTGCCTTACCACAATATAACAATATTTTGCAGCCTGCATCTCGAATTATTTCATACATTTGCAGAACAGATTTCACTCCTTAAAGAATATCAACATGAACAACATTCCATTAGTATTTTGGCTTATTCCGATAGCCAGCGTTGTGGCATTGGGAATGGCGTGGTTCTTCTTTCGCTCAATGATGCGGGAGGAAGAAGGAACAGAAAGAATGAAGGAGATTGCAGCCCACGTGAGAAAGGGCGCTATGGCTTACTTGAAGCAGCAATACAAGGTCGTGACCATCGTCTTTGTTGTGCTCGCCATTGTCTTCGCCTTCATGGCCTACGTTTTGAAAGTGCAGAATCCGTGGGTGCCCTTTGCCTTCCTCACTGGCGGTCTCTTTTCCGGTCTGTCGGGCTTCTTCGGGATGAAAACAGCCACTTACGCTTCGGCACGCACTGCCAACGGGGCGCGTTCCGGCCTCGATAAAGGCTTGAAGATTGCCTTCCGCAGCGGTGCGGTGATGGGCCTCGTTGTCGTTGGCCTCGGATTGCTCGACATTGCTATATGGTTTATTGTTCTTAACGCCGTGTATGCAGGAGAGGGAACAGCCCTCGTCACCATCACCACCACCATGCTCACCTTCGGTATGGGCGCATCCACGCAAGCGCTCTTCGCCCGTGTTGGTGGCGGCATCTACACCAAGGCCGCCGATGTGGGGGCCGACCTCGTGGGAAAAGTGGAGGCAAACATTCCTGAAGACGACCCTCGC
>OHVM01000673.1_pt1 | contig 12099 bp, 9 predicted proteins | sample 1579431 | NCBI WGS metagenome assembly OHVM01 (sample SAMEA3882524, study PRJEB24775) | human gut metagenome | biome: human-associated habitat; feature: intestine environment; material: feces | place: Netherlands | collected 2009/2010 | reverse complement strand
GGATGCCGCCGAGGCCGGCGTCGATGCCTTTATCATTGCCGACCTGGGCGTGCTGGCGCTGGCCAAAAAGTACGCCCCGCAGGTCGAGCGTCATGTCTCGACCCAGGCAGGCATCACGAACTATGAGGCCGCGAAGGTCTGCTACGAGCTGGGAGCCAAGCGCGTTGTGCTGGCCCGCGAACTGCCCCTGACCGAGATTGCGCAGATCCGCGACAACTGCCCGCAGGATCTGGAGCTGGAGGCGTTCGTCCACGGCGCCATGTGCATGAGCGTGTCCGGGCGGTGCCTGCTGTCCAGCTACATGGCAGGACGCAGCGGCAACCGCGGCGAGTGCGCCCAGCCCTGCCGCTGGAAGTACAGCCTGGTGGAGGAGCACCGCCCCGGTCAGTACATGGAGATCGGCGAGAGCGAGGACAACGGCAGCTACATCCTGAACGCCAATGACCTGTGCACCGCGCCGTTTATAGATTTGATTTGTAAAGCGGGCGTTGACTCGCTGAAGATCGAGGGCCGCGCCAAGACGTTCTATTACGTTGCATCTGTCGTCAGCGCCTACCGCCGCGCGCTGGACGCCTTCCTGGCGGACCCGTACAACGATAGCTTTGAGCTGCCCGACGACGTCATTGAGGAGCTGAACCGCACGAGCCACCGCCATTACTCGCCGGGATTCTACTTCGGCAAGGAGCAGGCCCAGCAGACCCCCAGCCACACCTATGTGCGCGATTGGGATTTCATCGGCACGGTGGACAGCTGGGAGAACGGCGTTGCCCACTGCACCCAGCGCGGCAAGTTCGCGGTGGGGGACAGCATCGAAATTTTGCAGCCCGACGGCAGCGTCGTCAAGCTGACGCCTGCGTGGATCGAGAACGCCGACGGCGAGCGCGTGGACGCCACCCCGCACCCGATGATGCAGTATACCATTCCCTGTGCCACGCCCTTGATGCCGTACAGCCTGCTGCGGATGCAGAAAAGGCAGTGAATTTTCATTTATCTATTTGCAACAACCAAAAGCCCCACCTGCCGGATGCAGAATGTTCTGCCCGGCAGGCGGGGCTTTTTTTATTTTTATTTTTATTTACGAGTATCCCTCTTATCACTTCAGGGGCTTCTTTGACGGCGCTTTATCATTGTATCTCGCGCGGTCACACACAAACTTCCGCTCACATCTGCGCACTTCATTTCCGGCAGTTCTTCTGCTCTCCGTGCGCCTGATGGCAGGTCACATCAAAGAAACTTTCATCTTATTATTTACAATGGCCGGCGCCTGCCTCATCGTCTTCCTGGTTCCCGGACTTTTCGTCCTTTTTCCCGGAATCCTCTGCGGCATCGCCAGCCATCTGATTGAGCCTGGTTTAAAAAGGCTCTTGCTATTGATTAATCCAGTTCTTTATAGTCAAAACTGCGGAATTCTGCTGTCTGATCGTATCCGGAGTAGTCCACGCATGCCATGCCGACAAATGCTCCGGTGAAGAATCCACCGTATGACTGGAGTACGTAATCATCGGACAATACAGCGGCATCCAGTGTGCCCGGAATCTCTGTATAGTTCTTTCCGTCAAAGGAATACTCGTAGCTGTAAGACTGCTTTCTTACTTTTGTGCGAAGCCATACAAATTCAACATCATCCGGTACCGGAATCGCATCGTCGCGAAGGAACGAACGATATCCGCCACGATTGCACTCTGCCACTTCGATCACGCGGCCATTTTTCTCATTCCACGTAACGAAAGCGAATGACCAGTGCTTATCATTGTAAAAATTTGTCAATCCAGCCATCTGCTGATAGTTGAACGGATCAAATTTCACTTTCACTTCGGCATCAAAGTTAAATGCCTGCCAGCGTTTAGCCACCAACGAAAGCTCATGCTTATTGCTGAGGGATCCTTTTCCGACCAATGTCAGCCTGCCATCCCCTGTCGTACCCATTTCCTCGGTAAATGGTACGCGGAGGGTATTCCACTCATCATGAAGTTTTGGTGTGTCAAATTCATCATGCATCGAATGATCTGCCGGTGCTTCTGTCAAGATTGCATCTTTCGGCGCATCCACAAGCACTTTTCCGCCATGTCCGCCCTCGATACGAGGCCAGCCTTCTTCATCCCAGTATACTTTCTGAATTGCCGTCTCACGGCCAAGCGGACACCAGCCGCGTGGGTCGATCGAACTTTCATTTTCGTGGTTCCACGGTCTTCCACACAAACTTGCATAATACCACTCACCGCCGGGAGTCTCTACGAGAGCACCATGTCCCTGCTTCTGGATCTCAAGTTCCGGCGTATCAAAGTTTGTAATAAACGGATCGCCAGGCTCTGTCTCAAAACTCAACGCATCTAACGTCTTTGAACGAGCTACTACTTCCTGATGTGTCCAAACGGTTCCACCCTGTGCAGCAAACAGATAATAATATCCGTTGATCTTATACAAATGTGGTCCCTCAACCAGTTTAACGTCCGTTCCGGCGTAGATCGTACGTGCTGTCTCCGGTTTTAATTTCATTGTCTCTGTGTCAAATTCTGTCACTGTAATACCGTCAAAAGCATGGTGGTATTCGCGATGATCCCATGTCTGCTGAACAAGGTATTTGCGTCCGTCATCATCATGGAACAACGATGCGTCAAATCCCACACCATTGACACGGATCGGATCCGACCATGGTCCGCGGATATCTTCTGCCGTCGTCAGATAATTGATCATATCTTTGAACGGTCCTTCGGTTACTTTTACATCCGTATAAATCAGCCAGAATTTTCCATCTGCATAGGAAAGATCCGGCGCCCAGATACCTCCCGATGACGGATTTCCTTTCATATCAAGCAATGTCGTCGTGGACAATGCGGATGGAAGAAGATTCCAATGTACTAAATCTTTTGACTCGTGCAGACGAACTCCCGGAAACCACTCAAACGTAGAGTTCGCAATGTAATATGTATCATCCACACGGATAATGGATGGATCTGCATTAAATCCCGGCAAAACCGGATTTTTAATCTGCAACATAACTGTATGCCTCCTTACTGTTAATCTATCTCTATCATACAGGAAAATAGGGGATTTGCAATGGGAAAAAGAAGAAAAAGAAGAATTTATACATGTTCTGATAAAATTTTATGCGGTCTTGGAAGAATGTATGCCGGTGGAGGAGAACTTACGGAAAAGATTCTGCAACCGGATGATTTCGATTAATCTTCTCAAACTCCCTTCCTCCCAGGGTATTGTGGGTGAGAAGTCTTTTGTTGCTTCCCGCTGATGCATTTTTCCGGTATTGTCCAGGGGTACAGCCGTTATGCTGACGGAACTGTCTGCAGAAATGCTCTACATTATTATAACCACATTGCTCGGAAATGTCGCGGATGGAGTATTCGCTGTACTCTAATAAATCCTGTGCACGGCGCAGACGTCCTTCGATGACATTGTCCATGCAGGAGGAGCCAAATTTGCGGTGATAGAGAGTCTGAAGATGACTGGGACTTAAGTGAAGCTTCGCAGCCATCATGTTTATATTCCATGGAAGCTGAGGATTATTGTAGATCATCTTATGCAATGCAATCAGCTCATGATCGTGAATACCCGGGGACTCATTCTGGATTCCTTCTCTTAATTTGGAGAACAGAACCCGCAGCAGGTGAGTAATGTTTGCTTCGCTTTCAGAGGAGAAAAAGGCGGACTCCCAGGTTAGTAATTTAAAAAGCTGATGACAGTATTCCGGATCTGTTACGGGAAATGGGGTGTTTGTTAACGGAAACAGCTTCACGAAGGAGTGATCGGAACGAAAACGAATCCAGTCATTCCGGTATTCTTCACCGGCAGCACGGTAATAAATCCTGCTTCCTGGTGTATACAGAATAGCAGAATTGGCGGCTGTCCGCATTAGTCTTCCGTCTATGAGCAGCTCCGAGGGAGAGTCGAAAAGAAGCAGAAGATAGCCTGTAAAGCCATTCGGAACATCATATATAAAATCTGAGGGGTGAACGGCACTGTAGCCGACAAATTCAATTTCAGTCATCTGGGATCTCCGTTCTGATACATCAGAGGATATATCAATTTTCTTATAGTATAAATCATTGGAAACTTTAGATCAATGCGATAGTATCAGATTAATATGGCAATCGTCATCAGAGAGCTGCGGATCGTGCAGCGGTCAGACATCTGATGCGTTACTGCATAGGAACATGATTTAGAAGAAGGAGATACATGCATGGTAAATTTGGGTGGAGCAACAGAGAATGACAGAAAAAAGATCGTGATTACAAAGGATTCAAAGGCCTTTTTTCACAATAATGTAGATTATTGTGTGGGAACCGGAAGAATGGGGCTTGCATTGACAGAAGAATATCAGGAGGAGCTGCGCCTGGTTCAAAAGGAAATCGGATTTAAGCATATCCGGGGACATGGATTATTCTGTGATGATATGGCGATCTTTCAGACCTATGAGGAGGATGGTAAGGTAAGGGTCGAGTACAACTATACTTATCTGAATAGAGTAATGGATGCCTATAAGAAGGTGGGGCTGAGACCTTTTCTTGAACTGGGTTTTATGCCTAAAAAGTTGGCAAGTGGAAGCCAGACTATCTTTTACTGGCAGGGAAATACCACTCCTCCAAAAGATTATGATATGTGGTGTAATATGGTGCATTCATTGCTGCGGCATCTGATGGAACGCTATGGAGAAGAGGAAGTTATTCAATGGCCCATTGAAGTATGGAACGAGCCCAATCTTTGCGGCTTCTGGGAAAATGCGGATATGCAGGAATATTTTAAGCTGTTCCATAGAACCTTTGATGCCATAAAGGAAGTGAATCCGGGATTCCGTGTAGGAGGCCCTGCTGTTTGTGGAGGAACGGATGAGAAATGGATTCAGGCATTTATGGAATATTGCCATGAGAATCACATACCTGTGGATTTCGTAACCAGACATCATTACACCATTGATCCGCCGGAATGTATTGGACATTATGCATATTCTGAACTGATGAAGGCAGAGGACGGCTTTGCCAATTTAAAAACAACCAGAGATATTATTGACAGTTTCCCGGAATATAAGGGTCTGCAGATTCATATCACGGAGTTCAACAGCTCCTATACTCCTCAGGGCGTCATTCATGATACAAACCTGAATGCGGCCCTTATAGCACAGCAGCTTTCCAGATTGGGAGATGTGAATGAATCCTATTCCTACTGGACATTTGGTGATGTGTTTGAAGAGCTGGGAGTTCCTTTTACACCATTCCACGGCGGCTTTGGACTGGTTGCCAATGGCTGTATTACCAAGCCGACCTTCTGGACATTTGCTTTTTACAAAAAGCTTGAGGAAAGTGAAGCCAATTGTGTATATAAGGATGACAATATTGTCGTTTTGAAACGTGCAAACGGTGATTATCTAGGTGTAGCCTGGAATATTGCCCGTAAAAGTACAGAACAGGGTAAAGAAAAAATGCTGTTGGAGTTTACATTTCCGGCTGAACAGGAGGAGTACTGCTTCCTGACTAAGACGGTAGATGAGGAAACATGTAATCCCTTGAAGGTATGGCATGATATGGGAGAACCTGCCAATCTGAGTGAGGAACAGACGAAGCTGATTCGGGAATCATCCAGACCTTTTGTAAAAACAGAGCGTAAAAAGCAGGAGGACGGAAATATCGGCGTAGAGCTTCCTGTAAACGAAAACGGTGTGGTTTATTTCGAACTGAATGCCGGAAAGGTGAATCCGGATCGAGGATATGACTATGATCGTGTGGTCAGCTTGAAGGCTTAAACTAGCACCCAGTAATTTGCTTTATGAAACAATGTACATAGATTAGGCTTGTAAAGGAGGATATCAAAGTGAAAAAACAGGCGTTTAACCCATATTTACCGTCCTGGGAGTATATTCCGGACGGAGAACCTTATGTTTTTGGCGATCGCGTATATGTTTACGGATCCCATGATTACTTTAACGGATATGTTTTCTGCATGGGAGACTATGTGTGCTGGTCAGCTCCGGTCGATGACCTGGGCAACTGGAGATATGAGGGTGTGATTTATCCGAAGACAGCCGATCCGCTGAACCCGGAAGGCAAAATGTGTCTGTATGCCCCGGATGTTACGGTGGGACCGGACGGAAGGTACTATCTTTATTACGTGTTGGACAAGGTTTCGGTAGTTTCAGTTGCTGTATGTGACACTCCGGCAGGAAAGTATGAATTTTATGGCTATGTTCATTATGAAGATGGCACACGTCTGGGCGAAAAGGAAGGTGATGAGCCCCAGTTTGACCCGGGGGTTCTGACGGAAGGAGATGTGACATATCTTTATACCGGATTTTGCGGAAAAGGTGATAAATCCCGTACCGGAGCTATGGCTACGGTGTTGGGAGCAGATATGCTGACGATCAGGGAAGCTCCGGTGTTTGTGGCCCCCGGCTGTGAATATGGTGCCGGTACCGGATTTGAGGGACATGAGTTTTTTGAGGCACCTTCCATCCGTAAAGTAGGTGACACCTATTATTTTGTCTATTCATCCATATTAATGCACGAATTATGTTATGCCACCAGCAAGAATCCTACTAGGGACTTTGTCTATGGCGGAGTTATTGTCAGCAATTGTGATCTGCACATCGATACCTACAAGCCGGCAAATATGCCAACAGCTTACGGTGCCAATAATCACGGAAGTATTGTGCAGATCGGAGAGGACTGGTACATTTTTTATCACAGGCATACCAATAATACCTGGTACAGCAGACAGGGATGTGCTGAAAAGCTGCAGATTATGCCGGACGGCAGTATTCCACAGGTAGAAATTACCTCCTGCGGTTTAAATGGAGGTCCGCTTGAGGGTAAAGGCGAATACCCCGCTTATCTTGCATGTAATCTGTTTACCGATACCCCATCAGTTTATGTGGGCGAAGGGAATTTTCCACGAGTAATGCAGGACGGCAGGGATGGAGACGAAGAAGTTGGATATATTGCCAATATTACAGATTCAACTACCATCGGCTTCAAATATTTTGACTGCCATGATATTCGTGAAATCAGTATTTGGACCCGGGGCTATGCAGATGGCACTTTTGAAGTAAAGACAGCATGGGATGGAGAGGTACTGGCGACATTAGAGGTTCAATATACCAATGTCTGGGAAAAGTATACCGCACCGGTTACGATTCCGGATGGAATACAGGCGCTTTACCTGACCTATCGCGGTAACGGAAATGCTGCATTAAGATCATTTGAGTTATCATAATCTATGTTATTGCATATACAGGCAGTGATCAAAACTCTTGGAATGTAAAAAAGGAGACTACAATGAGCAAGTTAAAGATTAAAACAAAGGAAAGACGATTTGAGACAGCCAGGGATTTATATGGAATCTTTTTTGAAGACATTAACCGTGCCGGAGACGGAGGACTTTATCCGGAAATGCTTCGAAACAGAAGCTTCGAAGATTCCGTTTTACCGGAGGGTTATATACAGCAGGAGGATGGCATCCATGTAAAAACCGTATCCGGATGGCTGGATGAGTTTTGCAACGGAGAAGGCTTATGCCGCTGGGTAAAGGGCAACAATATTCCGGAGACAGAAATACCGGCATGGTATACACACAATGCAAAGATGGAACTGGAACTGACGGATACCCTGAATGAACATCGGGACGCAGCTCTGCGTATACAGTTTGAAAAGGACGGATCTCTGACTAATACCGGTTACTGCGGTATATCCGTAAAGGCTGGAGAAAGTTACTCTTTGTATTTATTTGCAAAAGCAAAGGAAGAAATAGGACTGGACGTAGCGATCGAATACCAGGGAAAAGTACTGACTGGAAACAGTCTGGTGGTTTCCGGGCAGGAGTATACAAGATATGACATGAAGCTGACAGCAGCTGAGGATTGTCACGAGGCACAGCTTACTATTTCCTGCAAAGAAGGCGGAGAGGTTCTGCTGGGATTTATTTCACTAATGCCTGACAATACCTACATGGGGCATGGACTCAGAACAGATCTTGTAGAAAAGCTTAAGAGAATGAGTCCAAAGTTTATGCGTTTTCCCGGAGGCTGTATTGTGGAAGGAACGACACCGTCCACAGCGATGAGATTTCGGGATACGGTAGGTCCGGCATGGGAAAGACCCAGTAAGCTGTTTGTATGGCATTACAGAAGTACATTAGGACTTGGCTTTCATGAATATCTGCAGCTTTGCGAGGATCTGGGGATGGAGCCCCTGTATGTATGTAACTGCGGAATGACCTGTCAGGGAAGAAAGAGTGTCCTTCTGGAAGGAGAGGCTCTTGATGAAATGGTACAGGATACACTGGATGCCATTGAATATGCTATCGGCTCTAAGGAAAGCAAATGGGGAAGGCTTCGTGCTTCTATGGGGCATCCGGAACCCTTTAAAATGACCTATCTGGAAATTGGTAATGAAAACTGGGGTCCGGATTATGAAAAGCGATACAACATGATTTATAAGAAGGTAAAGGAACTGTATCCCCAGATTAAAACCATAGCCAATGAGCATGTAGAGAAAAATGGTTGTCCTGCCGAGTGCGTGGATGAACATTTTTACAATACAACAGAGTTCTTTGCAGAACGTGTAAATTATTATGATGACTACGATCGTAAGGGACCAAAAATCTTTGTAGGAGAGGTGGCTGTAAACGAAGGCAACTATATGGGACAGTTGTATGCGGCTTTGGGAGAAGCGGCTTTCCTTATGGGTATTGAGAAAAATCAGGATATCGTAACATTGGCCTCTTATGCTCCATTATTTGAAAATGTAAATTACAGAGCGTGGTATCCTAATCTGATTCGTTTCAATAATCATCAGAGCCTTGGAATTCCTACTTATTATGTCTGGAAAATGTTCGGTCAAAATCGCGGAGAATATGTGGTGCAATCCGAAGATGAGGGAGGACGTGTTTATCGTCCGAGAACCGGAATGGCATCTTTAAAATCCAATAAGGAACTTCGCTTCAGAAATCCCATTTGGAATGGAGAAGAAGCAAAGATTACTCATGAATTAATGGGACATGTGCAGGATACAGAGGATGGCCTCCTGCTTCAGCTTCCGGATGAGGAGCAGAAAAAGGAATTTCACAGTATTCTGGAATGGGCTGATGAGACCAAGAGCTTTGTGGTATTTGGAGAAGAAGACCAGACTTATGGAAGATTTGAGACCGATATTTTTGTTGAGGAAAATGCTTACTTCGAGTTGGGTATATTCAGTGCCAGGGTGGTTCGTTCCTATTATGAGGAGCAGCTCGTGATTACGGCCGGAGTGGAAAAAGAATGGGATGCAGCTCTGGTGCGTCCGTTCCTTTGGAAGGTTAATGGAGGACAATGTTCACTGGAAGAGTTTGGCTTTATGCATGACAACAAGCTGACTGAGGACTTTGCTATTTCAGTAAAACCGGGAGAATATCACCGATTTGGATATGAAACGGACGGAAAACAGATTCGCCTGTATGTTGATGGTGAGCTTCAGAAGGAAATTTCGATTCCCTACGGACCTGCTTTTGTTTCGGTAGTAACTGACACCAAGGACGAAATCATTATTAAGGCGGTTAATTTTGCAGGAGATGTGGATCCGGTTTCCATTACACTGGACTGTCAGGTACAGGGCGACTATACCGTAACACTTCTTAGCGGTGAAAAGGGGGATGAAAACAGCTTTGAAGAGCCGGAGAAGGTGAAGAATATTACCGTGAATATGCATGGCGCTTCCTCAGAGTTCGTATACGATGCACCGCCATATTCTGTCAGTGTTTTGCGATTGAAGAAGTGCGAAGCGTTTTAGAGGTTGATGCTGAACAGAAGATCCAGAAAAAATATTGACAAAAATGTGCAAATTCAATAAAATTATTAACCATAAGGGCACACTTATGGAAACGTAAGGTCGCAAAGCCAGAGTCTAAAACAGTTACATGTAGTAATGACAGTTCGGCTGCAACAACCGGTGAATACCGGTTGCTGCAGCTTTTTTGTATGTATGAAAAGTTTATTGAAGTATGAGGTGAAAAGATATGAATGAAAAATTTGATTTTCTGCCACTTGGGAGCATTGTAGTAGTAAGCGGTGGCATAAAAAAATTTGTGATTGTTGCAAGAGCACTGCAGGTAAATATAAATGGCTGTAAACAGTTCTTTGATTATGCTGCCTGCCCATATCCTGAGGGAATGAATGGTGACAGGCTTATGTATTTTCAGCATACAGATATCAGCAGGGTTGTGTTTGAAGGGTATGTAGATGATGATGAGATAATGATGTGTGACAACATCTTTAATGCCATGGAGAAAACAGAAATAGAGCGCGCAGATGTAAGAAAACTCAAAAGAAGCATGGTGAACTGATATGGCAAAAAAGAATGACAGAAAAGAATACAATAAACTGAAGAAAAAGAAAGCTGACAATAAAAAACAGCAGGAACAGTGCCAGTCAGAGATAGATGTGCTTGATGAGAAAATAGAGAGGCTGAAAGCGGCATACAGGAAGCTGGATGATGCCAAGGAGGCTATTGATGATATCAAGCATAACCAGAGGAATATGATAAATTCAGACCTTTATCAGTGCATGTGGACAGGCAGCAATGCACAGGAATGTTATGATTCATGTGAGAGCGGAAATTTATATACAGCATATGACGGATATGTGTCAAATATAGATGCAGCGGAGGATGCCATCAACTGGGAAATAAATACACTAAAAGAAAAAGTGAATGAAAAATATGGTGTGCTTTCAGGACTTGTTAACGCATGGGATGATCTGTGCACGAAAATACAGAATTTTTTCAATTAATAAAAGGGAGAGGAGAAATACGAAGATGGAAATCAGCCTTGATAATATGCAGGTATCTTTTATGACTGCCGGTATAAAAACAGCTTCTGATTCCGTAAGTCTCACAGCGGCAGAGACAGAAATCAAAAGCAGATCTGAAGCAATGGACAAATTTCAGGAAGAATACAGGCAGCTGAAAGCCTTTGTGAAAGATTACAGAGATACGTTAAATAATGATCTGGCAAAAATAGAACTGATAATAAATGCAATAAATGAAAATGACAGAAAACAGGGAGATTATATTAAAAATGGTATTGGACTATCAGATACAGCTGTGATACCATAAAACTAGGAGATGAAAATGGAAGGGTTTCAGATAAATTATACGGATCTCAGCGATCTGTTCTGGGAATATAAGCGAAAAATTGAAAATCTAATTGAAAATATTGATAACTGCATAGAAAGAATCAGTATGTTTACGGAAAATGCAGTATTTACAGGAAAAACCGGAGACGCAGTAAAGAGTTATCTTGGTGAAGCACATATAACAATCCTGTCAGGCATTAAAGTAACTGCACAGACACTGCTTGACAATATGGCAGCATACAAGGATGGATACCGTGCCATTGATAGCTCGACGAACTTCAAACTGGATGAAGAAGCAATACAGGAATTCAGGAAAAAACTGGCATCAAACTATGAGGATACTGATGAGTATACGGGCGAGATAAGAAGTGTACTTTCAGAAGTATCGGACATATCTGATGTGGGCATGCCGGACAGTAACGGAGTATTTGATATCCATGAGCAGATGGACAGCGACCTTATAAAGCTTGTCTCAAATGTAAACAGCTACGAGAGGGAAAATGTTGTACGGCTTGAAAATTCAGTAGAGCTGCTTCTGGAAAATCTGCAGTCATGTCTTTCAAAAATAGGCCTTAGCCAGTGTGCGATTGAGAGCTATGAAACAGGCAGTTTTATCACAGGTAAAGATGCAGGTACCTTGAACACGGGCATTAAAATATTTGGAGACCTGCATGAGAAGAATAAAGAAGCATACGATGAAATCTATGAGACAGAACAGAAGATAAAGGATGAAGCCGAAAAGAGAAAGACACAGGGAATCTGGAGGACGGTTGGAGGAGCAGTACTAATTGCGACGGGTGTAGCATGCATAGTGCTGACAGGAGGTGCTGCAATACCAATAGTAGCTGACGTTGCAGTAGCAGTAGGAAGCGGAACAGCAGTATTCGGAGCTGCAGATGCCATAGAGGGCACTCAGGATATTTATTATGGAAGCACAGGTGACATTGACAGCACGGCAGTAAACGGCATAAAGGATGACCTGTTTCAGG
>OHVM01000672.1_pt1 | contig 12107 bp, 9 predicted proteins | sample 1579431 | NCBI WGS metagenome assembly OHVM01 (sample SAMEA3882524, study PRJEB24775) | human gut metagenome | biome: human-associated habitat; feature: intestine environment; material: feces | place: Netherlands | collected 2009/2010 | reverse complement strand
CAAAGCCTTTCTGCCCAGACCGTAATACGCGCCATGCGAGTAGCAGATAGGCTTTGCACGGTCGAAATGGAACTTGCCTGTTTCATCTAAATATTCATCGCTGACCTGCACGGAAACAACCTCCGCGAGGAACATATCATGCGTGCCGAGGGGGATAATTTCCTTTACCTTACATTCGATATTTACAGGGCTTTCATAAATGATGGGTGCATTGACCTTTTCGCCCTTCTTTGCGGTGAGGTGCATGGTTTCAAATTTATCCAAATCTCTGCCGCTGCGCACGCCGCAGAAATCGCAGGCATACGCTAGTCTTTCCGTAACCAGATTGATAACAAATTCGCCCGTTTCCTTGATGATATTGTAGGAATGGCGGCTCGGACGGATGGAAACGTAGGTCATGGCAGGGTCGCTGTTGACAGTGCCTGTCCATGCTACGGTGATGATATTTTTCTGCTCCATTGTGCCGCAGGAGATCATAACGGCAGGGACGGGATAAATGACAGTCCCCGGTTTCCAGATATCTTTTCCCATAGTGCTGTACTCCTTTCATGGGTTTCTTACTGCTTATCTTAGTATGAAGCGAGGCGGTTTGTAAAGAGAAAAAATGAATTTTACTTGTAAAACCGACATGGCTTCGGTATGATAAAATCAAACAAAAACGATAGGAGAAGAACGATGAAGCTACCTTTAAAATATATCGAAACAATGAAAACACTTCTGGGGGCGGAATATGACGCATATCTCGCCTCTTTTGACGAGGAGCGATTTTACGGACTGCGCGTGAATACGCTGAAGCTTTCCGCAGAGGAAATGGCGGCGAAGGGGGTGTTTTCTCTCAGGTCTGTGCCGTGGTGCGAAACGGGGTTTTATTATGACGGGGCAGAACGCCCTGCCAAGCATCCGTATTACCATGCAGGGCTGTATTATTTGCAGGAGCCAAGTGCCATGAGCCCTGCGGCAACGCTGCCGATTGAGAAGGGGGACAGGGTACTTGACCTTTGTGCCGCACCCGGAGGGAAAACCACGCAGCTTGGCGCAAGACTGGGCGGAACGGGACTTCTGGTTGCGAATGACATCAGTGCAGGCAGGGCGAAAACGCTTCTGAAAAATGTGGAGCTTGCGGGAATACGCAATGCGATTGTGATGAGCGAAACGCCGGAGCGGATTGCGGAGCGGCTGCCGAATTTTTTTGATAAGATTCTGGTGGATGCGCCTTGCAGCGGCGAGGGAATGTTCCGTAAGGAGCCGGATATGGTGAAAAGCTGGGATGCGGATATGCTTGCGTTTTGCCGCAGTGAGCAGGCGAAGATTCTGGAGGCATGCGCACCGATGCTCAAGGCAGGCGGGATGCTCCTTTATTCCACCTGTACCTTTTCGCCGGAGGAAAACGAAAAAAGCATTGGCGATTTTCTGGAACGCCATCCCGAATTTGAGCTGATGCCGATTGCAAAGAAAAACGGCTTTGCGGAAGGGCTTGCACCGTATACGGACTGCGCCAGACTCTATCCGCACAGGCTGAAGGGCGAGGGACATTTTCTGGCACTGCTGCGGAAGAAGGAGGCGGCAGAGGGCAAGGCGATTCCTGCGGAAAGTGGTGGATGGACAAAGGAAATGGATGCCTTTGGGGACTTTGCAAAGGAGGTTTTGCAGGAGAAGCCGAAGGGAATTTATAAAATTTACGGCGAGGGGCTGTATCTTCTGCCGGAAGGGACACCGAAGCTGGAAAAGCTGCGCGTACTGCGGACGGGATGGATGCTTGGAACGCTGAAAAAGGGGCGGTTTGAGCCTTCGCAGGCATTTGCAATGGGACTGCGTAAGGAAGAAGTGAAGCATACGGCGGATTTTTCTCTGGAGGATGAACGGGTGATTCGATATTTGAAGGGGGAAACGGTTGAGGCGGAAGGCAAGGATGGCTGGACACTGGTTTGTGTGGACGGGTTTCCGCTTGGCTGGGCAAAACGGCAGAAGGGACGCTTGAAGAATAAATACGCTGTCAGCTGGAAATGGGAATAAAAATGTGTACAATAGACAGACATTTGTTTGATTCCTGTTGACAAATGCGGAATCGCCTGTAAAATAGAACTATCATAGGCAGACATAAAAGAAAAGAAGGAGTGGAACAAATGGCATTGACATATATCGGTACAAGAGACAGAAGCATCAAGGCGACAGCATCCGAGGCGATTCTGCGGGGGATTTGTCCCGATGGGGGGCTGTATATTCCCGAGGAGATTCCCAAAATGGAGAAATCCTTGGAGGAACTGGGCAAGCTGAACTATCAGGAACTGGCGTATGAGGTACTCAGCAAGTTTTTGGATTTCACGGAGGAGGAACTGAAGGCTTGTATCAGGGGGGCGTATGATGAGAAATTCGATACACCGGAGATTGTGCCTGTTGTGAAAAAGGGCGATGCACTGTTTTTGGAATTATTCCACGGGAGAACACTGGCATTTAAGGATATGGCACTTTCCATACTGCCCTATCTGATGAAAACCGCGGCGAAAAAGAACGGTCTGGATAAGGAGATTGTGATTCTGACTGCGACAAGCGGCGATACAGGCAAGGCGGCACTGGAGGGCTTTGCAAACGTGGAGGGTACAAGAATTATGGTATTCTTCCCGGAGGATGGGGTCAGCCCCGTGCAGAAGCTGCAGATGAATACGCAGGAGGGTGCGAATACCTGCGTGGTCGGCATTAAGGGGAACTTTGATGATGCGCAGTCTGCGGTAAAGAGCATTTTCACGGATAAGGCGCTGGAGCAGGAGCTGGCGGCGAAGGGATTCCAATTTTCTTCGGCGAACTCCATCAACATCGGCAGACTGGTGCCGCAGATTGTATATTATTTCTGGGCATATTTGCAGGCGGTACGCATGGGTGAAATCAAAAACGGAGAGGCACTGAATTTTACTGTGCCGACAGGGAATTTCGGGGATATTCTTGCAGGCTGGTATGCCATGAAGATGGGACTGCCTGTGGGGCATTTCGTTTGTGCATCCAATGACAATAAGGTGCTGTACGATTTCTTCCGCACGGGGGAATATAATAAAAACAGAGCCTTCCATGTAACGGTTTCTCCCTCTATGGATATTTTGATTTCCAGCAATCTGGAACGTCTGCTGGCACACATGGGCGGACAGGCCGCGACAAAGGCGGAAATGGAAAGCCTGAACAGGGACGGCGTATACCATGCGGAGATTACGGAAAAGAGCATTAGCGGCGAATATGCAACAGAGGCGGAAACCTTTGCGGCAATCAAGGATTTCTACGAAAAAACAGGCTATGTGATGGATACGCACACAGCAGTTGCCTATGCGGCATATCAGAAATATAAGGCGGAGAGCGGCGACAATACGCCGATGGTGATTGTTTCCACCGCAAGCCCGTATAAATTCACAAAGGACGTAATGACAGCACTGGATGCGAAATACAAGGATGGGGATGCCTTTGCATTGCAGGAGGATTTGGAGAGAATCAGCGGCGTGGCTGTGCCTGCACCCATTGTAGGCTTGGAGCATAGACCGATTCTGCACAAAAATGTTTGTGAAAAAACAGAAATTAAGGACGTTGTGAAAAACTGGCTGAAATAAAAAAGGAGGCGCGTATGGAAGAAAAAAGGCTTGAACATCCGGAGGAAAGACAGGACGAAAAGCAGGAGAAAAAGAAGCAGTATCCTGTGACGCGCAGGGATTTTTACGGCTGTGTGATCATTCTGCTGATTGCGGTTTTCTTACAGGGGATGCAGACAAGAGCGCTCATCCGCAGGGAAGCGCAAAACATGAACAACAGATGCCAGAATATAGAATCGCAGATGTGGAACAGCATCAGTAATATCCAAGACGGCATTGCGAGCAGCTTGGCGGAAGCGGATAACCCCTTGCAGGAGAGCAGTGTGGAAATTGCAGCGGCAAATCTGAAGGAGAAAAAGGTGACGCTTCGCATGACGGCAATGCCGAAGGAATGGAAAACGGGGGATACCTCCTTGCAGTTCTATCTTTCCTGCGATGGCGGCGAAAAGATTGCCGTTGATGCGGCGGCAGGTGCAGACCATAGCTTTACGGCGGAAAAGGAAATACCCTTCTGCGAGGTTGCGGCAGTTACGGCAATCCTGCAAAGAGGGGACATGGAATATCCTTCTGATTTAGGCGAAACGGGCGTATCGGGTGCGGTATATCCTTTCTTTAGCGGAGACTTTTACAGCACATTTACATGGACAGGCGGCGGCAGTGAGGCAAGCGTTTCGGGGAATGTTGAGGTTGAGGTGCAGCCGAGCGACTGGATGATGCAGAAGGACAAGGGCCTGACGCTGAAAAATCCCACGGTTGAAATTTATGTGGACGGAAAACGCGTACAGAAGCATAAGATGCAGGCAGAAGTGGCAGATACGACTTTTACACGCTACACCTATACGATTGAGAAGGCGTTTAAGGTAAAAGAAGGACAGTACATTGAGGTTTACTTCAAGGCGGAGGACGAAAACGGCTTGAAATATACCTATCTGGTAGACCGCTCTCATGTGACAAACGGCGATGTGGAGACGGCGGAGCCGGCAGTTCCGGCGGCTGATTCGGTGCAGGAGGGCAGATTGAAGGTAGAATAACTTTTTAAGTTGAAAACGGGGTTTTCAACTTGCTGAGACAGAAGAATAAACCGTAGGTTCCGGCGGCGAATGCCTTGAAACCTACGGTTTTTTCGTTTCTTTGGCAGAAAAACGGAAAAGCATTGATTTTATTGCGTGCATGACGTAAAATAAAATCAGCATATTATGTGCGTTCGGCAGGGTGCCGGATGAAATGGATACTGATAAAAAAAGATAAGATAAAAAAGGAGACAAGCATCATGAAAATGTTCATTGACACAGCCAATGTTGACCACATCAGAGAGGCAAACGATCTGGGCGTAATCTGCGGCGTTACCACAAACCCTTCCCTGATTGCGAAGGAGGGCAGAGATTTCGTTGAGGTGGTAAAGGAAATTACAACCATCGTAGACGGTCCCATCAGCGCAGAGGTCATCAGCCTTGACCACGAGGGTATGGTAAAGGAAGCAAGAGAGCTGGTGAAAATCCATAAGAATATCGTTATCAAAATCCCTATGACACTGGAGGGTCTGAAGGCAGTTAAGATTCTGGCGGCAGAGGGCGTAAAGACAAACGTAACACTGATTTTCTCCGCTACACAGGCATTGATGGCGGCAAGAGCAGGTGCTACATACGTTAGCCCCTTCCTGGGCAGAGTAGACGATATCGGCTCTGTTGGGATGACACTGATCGAAGAAATCGTTGATATTTTTGATATCCACGGCATTGAAACAGAAATTATCGCGGCATCCATCCGTAACCCTCTGCATGTAATCGATGCGGCAAGAGCAGGCTGCCATATCGCAACCATCCCTTATAACGTGCTGATTCAGATGGCAAAGCACCCTCTGACAGATATCGGTATCGAAAGATTTTTGAAGGACTGGGAATCCGTACCCAAGAAATAAGATCGTTTTAAAACAGAAAAGAAGAAATTGAAACCTTTGGAGGAAAACCAAATGAATAACATGGACAACCTGACAATCAATACCCTGCGTTTTCTGGCGGCAGAGGCTATCCAGAAGGCAAAAAGCGGTCACCCTGGTCTGCCCCTTGGCGCGGCACCTGCGGCATATACCCTGTGGGCAAAGGAGCTGAAAGCAAACCCTGCAAACCCCAACTGGGATGACAGAGACAGATTTATTCTTTCCGCAGGACACGGCTCTGCACTGCTGTATTCCCTGCTGCATGTGTTCGGCTATGGGCTGACGATTGAGGATCTGAAAAACTTCCGTCAGAGAAATTCCCTGACACCCGGTCACCCCGAATATAAGCATACAACAGGGGTTGAGGTGACAACAGGCCCTCTGGGACAGGGCATTGCCAATGCGGTTGGTATGGCACTGGCAGAAAGCCATCTGGCTGCAAAATTCAACACACCCGAATTCAAGGTGGTAGACCATTACACATACGCACTCTGCGGTGATGGCTGCTTGCAGGAGGGCGTTGCCTCCGAGGCGGCTTCTCTGGCAGGGACAATGGGTCTGAATAAGATTATCGTACTGTATGACAGCAACCATATTACGATTGAGGGCGATACAGCAACCGCATTTGCCGAGGATGTGCTGAAGCGCTTTGAGGCTTACGGCTGGGACACACAGGAGGTTGCGGACGGCAATGATGTTGACGCAATTCAGGCAGCGATTGCGGCAGCGAAGAAATCCGACAAGCCCTCCATTATCAAGATTGAAACAAAAATCGGCTACGGCGCACCCAATAAGCAGGGCAAGGCTTCTGCACACGGCGAGCCTCTGGGCGAGGAGGAAATCAAGCTGACAAAGGAAAACCTGGGCTGGCCTTATGCCGACAAGGAATTCTTTGTTCCCGAAGAGGTGAAGGCACACGTTGCGGCAATCACAGCAGAGGGTGCAAAGGCGGAAGCAGAATGGAATGAAATGTTCCGTGCGTATGCAGAAAAATATCCCGAACTGGCGAAGGAATATGCACAGTGGCACAGTGACGAGCTGGCGGCTGATTTACTCAATGACGAGGACTTCTGGAAGAACGAGGGCGACCTTGCAACCAGAGCGGCATCCGAGAAGGTGCTGCAGAAGGTGGCAAAGGTAGTGCCGAACCTGTTTGGCGGCTCTGCTGACCTCGCACCCTCCAATAAATCTCAGATGAAGGACAGAGAATATTACAGCAAGGAAAACCCCGCAGGCTCTAATGTGCATTTCGGTATCCGCGAATTTGCGATGACAGCAATCGCAAACGGTATGTCTGTGCATGGGGGCGTAAGACCTTATATTGCAGGCTTCTTTGTATTCGCAGACTACATGAAGGCAGGGCTGAGAATGGAAGCACTGATGGGTCTGCCTGTGATCAGTATTCTGACACATGACAGCATCGGCGTTGGCGAGGATGGCCCTACCCATCAGCCCATTGAGCATCTGGCAATGCTGCGTAGCCTGCCCAACTACAATGTATTCCGTCCCTGCGATACAAGAGAAACCGCGGCGGCTTGGTATACTGCACTGCACAGCAAAGAAACACCTACCGCACTGATTCTTTCCAGACAGAATCTGCCTGCACTGGAAGGCACAGGCAAGGACGCACTGAAGGGTGCGTATGTGCTGAAGGATTGCGCGGGTACACCTGATGTTCTGCTGATGGCATCCGGTTCCGAGGTGGAGCTGATTTACAAGGCGGCAGACGAGCTGGCGGCAAAGGGCGTAAAGGCAAGAGTCATCTCCATGCCCTGCTGGGAGGTATTTGAGGCACAGGATGCGGCGTATAAGGAAAGCGTACTGCCCAAGAATGTGCGCGCAAGACTGGCTGTGGAAGCGGCGGCTGACTTCGGCTGGCAGAGATATACCGGTCTGGATGGCGACATGATTTGCATGAACGGCTTCGGTGCATCTGCACCCGCAGGCTTACTGTTCAAGGACTTTGGCTTTACGGTAGAAAACGTAGTAGAGAAGGCGTTGGCACTGGTAAAATAATAGTATTTTAAGGAAGGAAAAGGCTCTGTGCAGTCCTGCGAGATAAGGCTGTGCAGAGCTTTTCTTGAGAAAAGGAGGTGGATACGCTTGCGTACATTTATTGCGATTGAACTGGAGGAGGAAACCAAAGCACAGCTGGCAGAGGTGCAGGCAGAAGCAGAGAAGCTTTGCCGCAGGGGGAATTATACACCGAAGGAGAACTTTCATCTGACGCTGCATTTTCTGGGAGAGGTGCAGGAGGAGGATCTGGATTATCTGCATGAGGCAATTTACGAAACGGCACGCCGCAATCGTCCTTTCACGATGACGATAGATAAAATCGGCTTTTTTCCGAGAGGGAACAAGGGGATTTTATGGGCAGGGATTGAAAGAAGCAATCATCTGCAAAGATTGTTCAGCACGCTGGAAAAATCTCTGGAGCAGCAGGGCTTTGCGAGGGAGAGAAAGGGACTCAGCCCGCATATCACCCTTGGCAGAGAGGTGGAGCCACAGCGGAATTTTACTGACGTGCAGAGGGGTGTTCGGGTGGAGCTGATGCGCGTTTCTGTGAGAAGCATTTCGCTGATGGAAAGTGTCAGAAGGGGTGCAAGGTTGATGTATGTGCCTGTTTTCAGACAGAATTTAATCGGAAAATGAGACAGAAAAATCTCATTTTGCAGGATGTAATAAAAAAAATACCAGTCTTTTCATGGGATTGGTATTTTTTATTTGTGCAAAGTGTGGGAGACAGAGGGGAATCCTTCGTATAGAAGTAATTTAAAAAAATTAAACATAAGGTTTAATTTTGTGAAATTAGCAACAAAAATGAACAAATTTTCAGCAAAAAAAGGAAGAAAAAGGCATATTTTCTTGTTCATTGTTCCGAAGATGATTTGTTGTTTGCGAAATTGATTGAAAAATAAAGGGTTTTTACATATACTTTATTTGTATAACAACGGAATGTATTTCCGCTGTGTACAAAGAGGAGCCTGCTTGGCAGGTATGAAAAGTTTTTGTTCAAAATAATGAGGAAGTTTTTGAGAATTTAAATTTTTTAGGAGGAATGTAATTATGGCAAACAATACTGTATTTTTCCCCGGCTATTCCGCAGGTGAAAATGCTTACAAGGAAATCGACAAGGTATGCTCTCCCTATGGTACAAAGGCTGTTGTTATCAGTGATGAAATTTCTATCAATGCAACAAAGAAATATCTGGATGAAGCAACACAGGACGGTATTGTAAAGATTGATTATATCCTGTTCCCCGGTGAAGCATCCTTCGAGGCTGTAGATGAACTGGAACAGAATGAAATCGTGAAAAATGCAGATATGATTTTCTGTCTGGGCGGCGGCAAGGCAATCGATACAGGCAAGCTGCTGGCACACAGAATGAATAAGCCTTACTTCACATTCCCCACCATTGCATCTACATGCGCTTGTAACTCCGCGCTGGGGATTTACTACTACCCCAACCATGAGTTCCGCACCTTCTTCCGCGTGGACAGACCCCCCGTACATATCTTCATCTCTACAAAGGTTATCGCAGAAGCACCCGCTGCATTCCTGTGGGCAGGCATCGGCGATGGCATGAGTAAGGAAACAGAGGTAAGATTCTCCGCAAGAGGCAGAGATCATGAGCTGACACTGGAGGAACAGGCAGGCGTTGCACTGGCAGCATGCTGCACAGAGCCTCTGCTGAAATATGGCGTACAGGCAATGGAGGACTGCAGAAACAACCGTGCATCCAAGGCAATCGAAGAGGTTGCACTGAACATCTTCATCAACACAGGTATGGTTTCCAACATGGTTGACTCTGCAAAATACAACACATCCTTGGCACACGCTTTCTTCAACGCAAGCACAACACTGCCTCAGATTGAAGCAAGACACAAACACGGCGAGGTTGTTTCCTACGGCACACTGCTGCTGCTGACACTGGATAAGCAGTATGACAAGCTGGAAAGATTCTTCGACTTCTACAAAGGCATGGAGCTGCCTACAAAGCTGGCTGACCTGGAAATCGAGGTTGACGAGCTGGATCCCGTACTGGAGCTGGCAGTACAGAGATATGACCTGGATGTGGTTCCTTACGAAATCACACCTGCTATGATTAAGGATGCAATTCTGGAATTAGAAGAATATAACAAAAAAAGAGCATAATTAGGGGAATTCAGGGGGGTCTTTATTGTCAATTTTGTTGATATGCAGAGCCCCCTGAAAATTGTTTAGTTTTTTTAAAAAAACACTCTGGTAAAACAGAAAAAAGTACATTATACTAGGATAGTGTGAAAAAATCGAAAAAATCGAGGATTTCATCTATATAAACCGTGAGACTTGTCTCACAAGAGCAAAAGACGATGCGTCTAAAGACACAAGCAAATGTTTAAAGGAGGAAACAAATTTATGGAATTCGGATATTCTAAGGAGCAGGTACTGCTGAGAGAAATGTACAAGAAATTCGCTGAAACGGAAATCAAACCTCTGGCAGAAGAACTTGACGAAGAAGAAAGATTCCCCGTAGAAAGCATTCCCAAACTTGCTAGATACGGTTTTATGGGCATTCCCTTCCCTAAGGAATACGGCGGCGCAGGCGGCAACTATCTGACATACGCAATGGCAGTTGAAGAACTGGGTAAGGTATGCGCGACTACAGCAGTTATCGTTTCCGCTCACACATCTCTGTGTGCAGGTCCTATCTATTACTTCGGTACAGAAGAACAGAAACAGAAATATCTGGTACCCCTGGCAAAGGGCGAAAAAATCGGTGCATTCGGCCTGACAGAGCCCAGTGCAGGTACAGACTCCTCCATGCAGCAGACAACAGCTGTTCTGGATGGTGACGAATATGTTCTGAACGGTACAAAGGTATTTATCACAAACGCAGGCTACGCTGATATTTATGTAGTTATCGCTATGACAGATAAATCTAAAGGCAATAAGGGCATTTCTGCTTTCATCGTAGAAAAAGGCACACCCGGCTTCTCCGTTGGTAAGAAGGAAAGAAAAATGGGTATTCGCGGTTCCGCAACCTGCGATCTGATTTTTGAAAACTGCAGAATCCCCAAGGAAAACCTGCTGGGCAAGGTTGGCCAGGGCTTCAAGATTGCAATGCAGACACTGGACGGCGGTCGTATCGGTATCGCTTCTCAGGCTCTGGGTATCGCACAGGGCGCTCTGGATAAGGCTATCCAGTACATGAAGGAGCGCGTACAGTTCGGCAAGACTCTGGACAAGTTCCAGGGCCTGCAGTGGATGGTAGCTGACATGGCAACCCAGATCGACGCTGCTCGTCTGCTGGTTCGCCGTGCTGCATTCAACCACGATGTTGGTCTGCCGTTCACCAAGGAAGCTGCTATGGCTAAGCTGTACGCTTCTGAGGTTGCAATGGACGTTACCACCAAGTGCGTACAGATTTACGGCGGCTACGGTTACATCCGTGAGTACCCGATGGAGCGCATGATGCGTGACGCTAAGATCACCGAGATCTACGAGGGCACTTCTCAGGTTCAGAGAATGGTCATCGCTGGTCAGGTTCTGCGCTAAGAAAAGGAGGAAAACTGAACTATGAAGGCAATTGTTTGTGTAAAGCAGGTTCCGGATACCTCCGGTAAGGTTGCTGTTAATCCCGATGGCACTCTGAACCGCGCATCCATGGCTACCATCATCAACCCGGAACATCGTCCGCAGATGGCTACCGTACGTGAAGGTGTGATGAAGAAAGAAATCGTAGATGCCAATTATCAGGGTGAAGTGATTCGTCACGACGTAGCGAAATACGTGCCTGAAACTGATTACGTAGTAAAAGTAATCGACCGTCACGTAGAAAAGGCTAAACACAACCTGAAAGGTGCTCCGATTGTAATTGCCGGTGGTTACGGTATGGGTAGCAAGGAAGGTTTCGATATGTTGTTCGAACTGGCTAAGGAACTTCATGCAGAAGTGGGTGCCAGCCGTGCAGCAGTAGATGCCGGTTTCTGCGACCATGACCGTCAGATTGGTCAGACAGGTGTGACCGTACATCCTAAACTGTACATCGCTTGTGGTATCTCCGGACAGATTCAGCACATTGCCGGTATGCAGGATGCAGGTATCATCATTTCTGTGAACAACGATGAAAATGCACCTATCAATGCAATTGCCGATTATGTCATCAACGGCACAGTGGAAGAGGTTATTCCGAAAATGATTAAGTATTACAAAAAGAACAGTAAATAATGGCAAACTTTTATACAGAACATCCGGAACTCAAGTTCCACTTGAACAATCCGATGATGGAGCGTATCTGTCAGTTGAAAGAACGCGATTACAGAGATAAAGACGAGTATGACTATGCACCGCAGGACTATGCGGATGCAGTCGACTCTTACGATAAAGTATTGGAAATTACCGGTGAAATCACAGGTGAAGTGATTGCTGCCAATGCAGAAGGAGTGGACGAAGAAGGTCCGCATTGTGCAAACGGTCGCGTGGAATACGCTTCCGGCACAAAGGCTAACCTGGATGCAATGGTGAAAGCCGGACTGAACGGTATGACTATGCCGCGCCGTTACGGTGGTTTGAACTTCCCGATTACTCCGTACACCATGTGTGCAGAAATCGTGGCTCAGGCT
>OHVM01000662.1_pt1 | contig 12250 bp, 9 predicted proteins | sample 1579431 | NCBI WGS metagenome assembly OHVM01 (sample SAMEA3882524, study PRJEB24775) | human gut metagenome | biome: human-associated habitat; feature: intestine environment; material: feces | place: Netherlands | collected 2009/2010 | reverse complement strand
AATGATTTTGAGAAAACAGCAGATGATGCTTCAGAGAAATCAGCAATATTTCCAGAATTGGATTCTATGGAAACCGGATTCTTGACTTTTTTATCTTTAACTGCGTCATGAATTTTAAACAGGTTTAGCCTCAACGCGTTGGTAACTACACAGAAGCTGGAAAGGCTCATGGCAGCAGCGCCGAACATCGGGTTCAAGGTCCATCCGAAAATTGGAATCCATACGCCGGCAGCCAGCGGAATACCAATTACATTGTAGAAGAACGCCCAGAAGAGATTCTCGTGGATGTTGCGAAGAGTAGCGCGGCTCATACGGATAGCAGCTGGCACGTCGGAAAGCTGGCTTTTCATAAGGACAATATCTGCTGCGTCGATGGCTACATCCGTTCCGGCACCGATGGCAATACCAATATCTGCTCTGGTAAGGGCTGGTGCGTCGTTGATTCCGTCGCCAACCATGGCAACCTTGCCTTTTTCCTTCAGGGAGCGGATGACGCTCTCTTTTCCATCTGGAAGGACGCCTGCAATAACCTGGTCAACACCTGCCTGTGCGCCGATGGCACGTGCGGTGCGCTCATTGTCTCCGGTCAGCATGACCACACGGATTCCCATGTTCTGCAGTTCCTTGACCGCCTGCGGGCTGTCTTCCTTGATGACATCTGCCACGGCAATCATACCAGCCAGACGACCATTTTTCATAAAGCACAGCGGTGTCTTGCCTTCCGATGCCAGGCGCTCAAAGGATGCCTGTTCCTGTGCGAACACCGTCGTATGTCCGCTGATATAGGAAAAGCTTCCGCCTGCCAATGAAGCGCCGTCTAACGTACCGGAAAGTCCATTACCCGGCAACGCCTGGAAATCAGCCGCCTCCGGCGCATCCACCTGCTGTTCTTTTGCATAGAGAAGAACCGCTTTCGCCAATGGGTGCTCACTCTTCTTTTCCAGGGAAAGCGCCAGGCTTACCAGCTCCTTCTCAGTCACACCTCCGGACGGGATGACGTCGGTCACACGCGGCTCGCCGCTGGTGATCGTACCCGTCTTATCAAGCGCTACAATGTCCATTTTTCCGGTTTCTTCCAGTGAAACAGCTGTCTTGAACAATATTCCGTTTTTCGCGCCCATGCCGTTGCCGACCATAATCGCAACTGGTGTAGCCAGTCCCAGTGCACACGGGCAGCTGATAACCAGTACGGAAATACCTCGCGCCAATGCGAATCCAAACGTCTGTCCTGCCAGCAGCCAGACAATCGTTGTCACCACTGCGATCGTGATAACCGCCGGGACAAACACGCCGGAAACCCGGTCTGCAATCTTGGCGATCGGCGCTTTCGTCGCCGCCGCGTCGCTGACCATGCGGATGATCTGCGACAGGGAGGTATCTTCACCAACTCTGGTCGCCTCACAGCGCAGATAACCAGACTGGTTGACCGTTGCCGCCGAAACCGGGTCACCCTGTGCCTTATCCACCGGAATACTCTCGCCGGTCAGTGCTGCCTCGTTGACCGCGCTTGCTCCTTCCAGGACCACGCCGTCCACCGGGATATTTTCACCTGGACGTACAACAAATACATCACCTTTCTTTACCTCTTCAATCGGAACCTTTGTTTCCACTCCATCCCGGATGATAACAGCTGTCTTCGGTGCCAGTTTCATCAGTCCCTTTAAGGCATCCGTCGTTTTTCCCTTGGAACGCGCCTCCAGCATTTTTCCGACTGTGATCAGCGCCAGAATCATTGCCGCCGACTCAAAGTAAAATTCATGCATGTAGGACATGACTGCCGTGTCGTTGCCCTTTAACTGTGCGTCCGTCATCGCAAACAACGCATATGTGCTGTAAATAAACGACGCGCCGGAACCAAGTGCTACCAGCGTGTCCATGTTCGGGGCGCGGTGTAAAAGTCCCTTGAAACCACTGATAAAGAATTTCTGGTTAATCACCATGATAATTCCGGCTAAAAGGAGCTGTAAAAGTCCCATCGCCACATGGTTGCCATCCATAAAGTGCGGCAGCGGCCAGCCCCACATCATATGTCCCATCGACATATACATAAGGACTGCTAAGAATCCCAGCGATGCGATCAGACGGTGTTTTAAGACCGGCGTCTCCCGATCTTTTAAGGCGTCCTCTGCCTCCGACGCGCTCTGCGCCTGCGCTGCAGTGCCCTGTCCTTTCAGGGATGCGCCATATCCGGCATCTTCCACTGCATGAATCACGGTCTCCGGCGGCACATCGCCCTCGACGCCCATCGAATTTGTCAGCAGGCTGACCGAGCATGCCGTGACACCCGGCACTTTCGATACTGCCTTTTCAACCCGGCTGCTGCATGCCGCGCAGCTCATGCCGGTTACTGTATATTGCTTCATGGTCTCCTCCTATCTCTTAACTGTCCTTATAATATACCCCCACAGGGTATATGTCAACCCCAATTTCATTTATAATCTGTAACGGTTCAGTATCTTCACAGTCACGCGCAAAAAGACCCTGTCCGGAGAATTTCCCCGTACAGAGTCTTTTATACATTCGCATCCATGCCGCCCTTTGGCGGGCATAGACATTATTCCATTTTTATCTGTGCATCATCCAAACAGCACGCCCAGCACGCCGTAGGACAGAATCGACATAATCACCGTCGCCAGCGCGATACCGACTAAAATCGCGCCAAATGCCTTGCCAAATTTCATGTGGAGCAGGGATGCCACCAGCGCGCCTGTCCAAGCGCCGGTTCCCGGAAGCGGGATGCCGACAAAGAGCATCAGCCCCCAGAACTCATATTTCTCGATCTGCCCTTTTTTGCTCATCGCTTTGCGTTCCAGCCAGAGCGCAATACCACGGAAACACGGAACCTTCTTCATCCACTCCAGCACATGGCGGATCAGAAGCAGGATAAACGGGATCGGCAGGATATTTCCCACGATACAGATCGGGATCGCCCGCAGGATCGGCACGTTTAAGAGTGCCGGTGACGCAGCCAGAAGCCCGCCTCGAAGTTCCAGAATCGGAATCATCGAGATAATGAAGATAATTGCCTCCTTCGATATGACTCCGGATAAATTAGCTGTAAACCATTGTACCAGTGAATCCATAAATTATGCCTGCTCCCCGCTGTTATTTTCATTCTGTGCCGCAGTATCGGTGGTGTTCTCCGAAACAGAGTCCGAAGCATCCGCGGAATCCGCGTCTGGGCCAGCCGTGCCTTCTGTTTCTGCGTTGTCAACCGCCTCATCTGCTGCAGCTTCATCCTTCTCTTCAAAGATAGTCTCCTGCATCTCCTCCGGTTCTTCCGGCTCATGCACATCTGCAGATGTCGTCGAATCCATCGGCGCACCGCACCGGCTGCAGAATGCCGCATTTTTCTCCACCTTTGCGCCGCACTCCGCGCAGACTCTTGTGCCCTCTAACTCGGCAATCTCATCCTCCAGGGACGCAATCTTCACAAGCCCAGCCTGGATAGTATGGAACTCATCTGCAAATTTCCCTTCCAGCTCGCCCTCATGTCTGTCATAGTATGCTTTTCCCAGTGTGATATATGCCTTATTAATCTTATCTTTCTCGGCGGACAACTTCGATTTCAGCTGTAATACGCCTGTAATGTCCTTTACCCGGTTCGCAGCTTCCTTGCTCTTATCGCTGATCACCTTTCCAAGTTCATCGAAAAATGCCATATTTCTTCCTCCTCTGCGGGATATGTACGCCTCAAATTTTGTTCTGCCTGATGTGACGGCGCATCGCTGTTCTAAATCCAAAGGACGGTTCATGCAAAACCAAAGCGTCTGATATTTTCTCATAACGATACAGCCGGTTTTTGCATCAAATACATAAACCGGCTGAACCGCTACGTTTCCCTTTATTTTAGCCCCTACGGGGGAGAAAGTCAATCTTTTGCATCCCTGAATCAACTCCAGGCAGCTTTTTTAGTACGCAAACACCCGGTTCAGCCGCATCAATTCCGGTGTCAGGCCGAAGGTCGATTTCACAAACTCCGGAACCTTGCCATAGCGGAACGAGCGCTGGTAGATGCCATACTGACCCGATTCATCCATTTCATAGTCCGCCGCATATTCCCCATCATACAGGACATTCTGACCGGCATCCACCGTATATGTCTGACCTATCTCATTTTCCTCCATTGAATTTACCGAATCCCTCAAATCATCCTCTGAAACTGCCCCTGTGTCCTCTGTACCGGACACATATACTGCAATATTGATCCCCTGATATACCTCCGCCATTTGATTGATCTGCACCATATCATCCGAAGCGGAGTTTGCAAGAATTTCTGCAATCTGTTCCGGATCTGTAATCGTCACCTCGCGTCTGCTGTTATTCTGAAGATACTCCCGCTGGCGTTTTCCAAGCTCTGTATCTGCCGGTGCCAGCTGATCCTCCGGAATCTTGCCGCCCTGATACTGAAGCACAATTTTTTCTGTATTTTCCGGCGTCACCTTGCTGCCGATCTCGGTACCACACTGTTTCAGAATCGCGATCGTCTCCTGGAAGGACGGATAAATCGGGTAATAATCAAACTGGTTAAATGTGTCATAATAGCCGCCATTTTTACGAATCACATCAATCATCGCCTGCATCTCATTTGTCTTAAACTGAATCTCCGCGATCGGCATCTCCTCCCGGCGCATATCCGGCGTCAGAGCCATCAGCTCTTTCTGGTATGCAGCAAGAAGTGCCGCCTTCGTCTGCTCATCCAGAAGCTTCACATGGCTGCAGTCCTCTTCCTCTTTGTAATTGATGCCTGCGGCATCGTCTGCCTGTAGGGACAGCACCGGGTACATTCCCAGTTTATAGCTCTGATTTTCATAAATGGAATCTAGCTGTTCCCGCAGCTCCGTTACATTGATCGTGCGGTAATTACGGTAAACGGTTTTTCCATTGTTCAGATGCCAGGACAGCACGATCGAATCATAGCGTGAATCCAGATCCGTCTCACTCATCCAATCCTGTCCGCCGTTCAAATGCTTCCGCTGTCTGGAAGCTGTCTCGATGCCCTGCGCGCCAATTTCCCGCAGGACACGGATTCCATCCTCATCCGAGATCTGCATTTTATCTGCCACATCTCCCTGGGACGCCCATTCCATTCCAGCACTGTAGCCATCCCTATACATTCTCGGAGTCGCATGGTAAGCCCCTGCCGCATTGTTGTCCAGCGCATCACAGTAAATACCCGCGTATGCAACCTTGTCAGCATCCGGCAGATAGCTGTCATATCCTGCCACATCCAGGCGGAACCCTAAGAAAATGGCTGCCACTGCCACCGCACTGATGGCAAGCTGTCTCTTATGCGCAAACAAGCTCTTAAAATCGAAATGATAGATAATTTCGATCAGGCAGCTGGTGATGAGCAGTCCGCAGATCAAGCCAAACACGGTCCAGATATCATCATTCAGAATTGACCGGAAAATCATTCCGGAAAACAGCGTGATCGGCACAACCAAAAGGAAACGGATCACCGGCTCACTTACCTTAAATGCCATCGCTCTTCCCGCCGCCTCAGACGGGCGTTTCCGGTACAGGAACATTCCCAGGCCAAAGAGCAGGGCTGCCACTGCCAATGCAATGACTGCCATCCGGGTGGGATGATCCGAACCAGTTGCCGTGCCGTACCAGAAAACCGGTGAGGTCCGCTCGCACCAGCGCAGCAGAAAATTGCCATTGTCATAAAACGTCATGAAGTATTCGGAAAAATACGTCGATACCACTGCAGCCACACCCGGTCCCCAGCTAAAAAGCACGCCGGTTCCCAGTAAACCCACGATCAGATTGCCTGTCAGAATCACTGCCAGCACCACCGTCATGTACACCAGTGTAAAAAAGCACATATGCTGTACATACCCAATCAACAGGGTTCCCCATGAAAATGGTGCGCCCTTTACCTGCAGCATCACTCCTGCCGCCAGCAGAAATACCAGATACGGGACTGCCAGATACAGGATACCGTCCAGGCAGGTCACAGTATAAAGCATTTCACGGCTGATCGGAAGGCTGTGAAAAAAATCCGTTTTCTTTTTCGAATGGAGATACGAAAAACCGGACGCTGCCAGCACCACTGCCGCCACAATCAGGATAAATACCAGCATTGCATTCTGGATCGAATACATATTCAGCATCTCATTGGTCAGCTTTAATTTTGCTTCTGCTAACGCCGCTTCGACGCTCAGATCTCTAGACAAGTTATCCGGACGCAGCATTATGCTGGTTTCCAGCGCTGTCAGGACCGGAAACAGAAAAAAGCACAAAAGTGCGGTAAGCGCCACGCTCCAGAGACGCTGCTTCGTATTTTCTCTCATATATTTAAAAAACAAGCCTTTTGATGTCATAACCAGCCACCTCCGTTTCACTGATAAAGATCTCTTCCAGGGAAAGCGGTATCATTTCAAAAAACACCGGATGATACGCCTGTAAAATTGTCTGAATCTCTTCCCGTTTTCCGCGCACGGTAAGCGTCAGGAGACTTCCCCTCTGTTCCGTCTTTATAATATCGATTCCCTGCAAATCGCTACTCCCCACTCCCGCCGGAAGCACACACTGAATCTTGTGAATATTTAACTTCATATCGTCCAGATCCTTTGAGAGAAGCATTCCTCCCTTGTGAAGCAGACCTACATGGTCGCAGATATCTTCCAGCTCCCGCAGATTATGAGAGGCGATGACCGGCGTGAGGTTCCGCTCCTCGATATCATTGGCAAAAAGACTCTTGACCGTCTGCCGCATGACCGGATCCAGCCCGTCAAACGTCTCGTCGCAGAACAGATAATCGGTTCCCGCACAAATGCCCAGCAGCACAGCGAGCTGTTTTTTCATACCCTTTGAAAAGGTCTGCACCTTCCGCCGGCTTTCCAGTTCAAAATTCTTTAGCAGTTTATCAAACCGGGCTGCATCAAACTTCGGATAAATTCCCTGATAAAACACCTTCATATCTTCCGCCGTTCCATTGCTTAAGAAATACGGCTCATCCGGGATATAAAAGCACCGTGCCTTTACCTTTGTATTCTCAAATACCGTCTCATCATCAACCGTAACGCTTCCTTCGTCCGGCTTTAAAATACCGGCTGCCATCCGCAAAAAAGTACTTTTTCCGGCGCCGTTGGTTCCAATCAGACCAAAGACACTTCCATTGTGAATCTCCGCATGGATATGATCGACTGCCACTGTATCATAAAAACGCTTCGTCAGATTCTCAGCCTTTATCATTCCTGTTTCCTCCTTTCTCACTTCCATAGCTCTGGATGACCTGCTCCTGGAACTCCAGCATCGTGATGCCGGTTCCTTTTGCATCCCGGATCAGAAGTTCCAGCTGATCCCAGATCTCCTGCCGCTTCCTCTCCCGGATCTGCCGGTTATCCGCCACAAAACTGCCCCTGCCCTTAACCGAATAAATATATCCCTGGCGTTCCAGCTCTGCGTACGCCCGCTGGATCGTATTCGGATTCATCGACAGCTCCGTTGCCAGACTCCGCACGGATGGAAGCTGACTGTCCTGCTCCAAAATCCCCCGGACCATCAGATCCGACAGCTTCTCAACAATCTGCTCATAGAGAGGTCGTCGATCTTTATAATCAATCAGAATCATGCTCACATTCTCCTTTCCTCCATTCTGCCCTGTATCAAAAATCATAAGTGTATTAGTTCATTTAATACAGTTATAGTATACAAAAAGGGCAGTCGATTGTCAACCGACTGCCCTCTTACGATTTTCTTAACAACCTTTTTGGTTATATCCGAATAGAAACAAACTTCTGCAATCAAAGATTGATTACTGAGCCTGTGTCTCCTCAGCTGCCTCAGTCTCTTCCTCAGATGCCTCTTCGGTCTCTTCCTCGGAAACTTCCTCAGTCTCTTCTGTTTCAGCCTCAGTCTCCTCAACTGCTTCAGTCTCTTCTGCCTCTACAGTCTCCTCTGCTGCTGCAGTTGTCTCCTCTGCTTTGCTGCCGCAAGCGGTCAGAGCAGATGCTGCTACCATTGCACTCATAACTAAGATTGCTGCTGTTTTTGTAAGATTCTTTCTCATAATTATTCTCTCCTCTTTAAAACATACGATTTATGTTTTCTTGTACCTCATCGGTACAGGACTTATAATAAAAACAAATTATGTCCAAAATATGAACAGATAATTAACATTCACTAAATAAATCCCATATTTCTTACAAAAAACGAAAGCTTTCGTAAGAAAAATCCTTGTTTCTGTTGGTTTTACATCATTTTTTTAAGTCTTTAAATCTTAATATATATGCGGCAGTTTTCTCGTTTCAATGCTGCTTTTTCCCGGTTTCCAGCTTATTTTTATTCTTTTTTCGTTTCTTTATGAACAATTTTCCCGATTTTGTGTTTACGATTTGTTCACAATTTAGCCAAATTTGAACGGTTGGAACCGGACTGAAATTCCGTCATATATTTCCGGTAGCGAAGCGGCAGGCGCGTTCGCTGGCAGGCTGGATTTTCCCGCTCCTTAATTCCTATCTGATGAAAAAATGCACTCCAGAGCGCCGCATATTCGCTCTGATCGGTTTTCCCGGAAAGCGCCTGCAGGGGTTCTGTATCAGCCCCGCGCATCATATACCACCGCCCCTTTCCTGTCCAGACTCCCGCTTCCTGATGATTTTTATCATAGATAATAAATGGTTCCGATGGCAGGCGATCCGTAAAATACGGCATCAGCAATGCCGTCACCCGGTTTTTCGGACCAATCTCAGAAAATAGTACCTGATCGGAATATTCCGCAAACCGCATAAATTCTATCTGCAAATGCGCTTCATTGGCAACCGCGCGGTTGATCTGAAAGACTGCCTGCACCGCCGGTATCTGTAAATTGTCCGTGATACGTCTCCCTGCTGCCCCTGCGCCAAATCCACAGACCAGAAACCGGTAGACCGCCTCTGCCCGATCATCCCGTTCACTCAGTGCCGTGCGGTAAATCCAGCTGTACGCCAGTTCTGACAGGGATCTGCGCACCGAGCGCACGACTTTCTGCGCCTTGAGCTGATCCACCGCCACCTCCCGGTACTCCGAAAACAGGCTGTAATTATATTCGCCCTGTACTTCCAGCCGCACGTTCTCATGCCCCAAGCGGCTGCTCCAGGCATCATATACTCCTGTGAATATGCCTTCCGGACTGTCTTCACATACAAATACAACCATTTTTCTCTCCTCCGTTCGTTTCATACCTGCGCCATATGAAAATCATCAAACAACGACATCTGGCGGTACAGCCCGCTCTGTGACAGCTGCCACTGCTTCCGCTTTTCTTCACTGACTAGCTGTGCCGCGATCGCATCCTCATGGATCTGCACCGGGTACATCATCCGCCCTGAACAGGTAATGAAGTATACCGCCCGCTTCAACACAACTCCCATCTTTTTCAAATCTTCAAACCGAAGCGCCGTCTGCTTTCTCGCAGCGACAATCCGCATCGCAGACTTTACCCCGATGCCCGGAACCCGCAGAAGCATCTCATACGGTGCCCGGTTTACCTCCACCGGGAACTCTCCCAGGTTCTGCAGCGCCCAGTCGCACTTCGGATCCAGAAACACATTAAAATTAGGGTGTCTTTCACTCAGAAGCTCCGACGCCCGGAAGCCATAGTAGCGCATCAGCCAGTCCGCCTGGTACAGACGGTGTTCTCGCAGAAGCGGCGGTCCGTCCGGAAGATCCGGAAGCAGGCTGTCCTCATTCACCTTGATAAACGCCGAATAAAAGACCCTCTTTAATCCAAAATTCCGATACAGCGCTTCCGCGACTGCAACCATCTGATAATCACTCTCCGGAGTCGCCCCGACAATGAGCTGCGTGCTCTGACCGCCGGGGACGAAATAATTCTTGCTGTTTGAGATATTTCCCAGTCCGAAACTGCCATAGATCGAGCGTCCCGGGATGACACGGGGGATCTCCGGTGTATGTGTCCTTCCAACCCTTTCATCCGTTTCCCCCGACTCTTTCGACCTCATAAATCCTTTTACCTTGTCTCCATTCCGCCCCCAATCCATCTTTGTCTCTGTCTGATTCAGACTCAGAATTCCCTTGTCAGCCTGCAGACATTCCCTTTCCCCTTTTCCTATCGCTTTACCACCAATTCCATATCTCCCGTCTCCCGGAATCTGAATTTCTCCGCGCTCTTTCTGCGGAAGCCATGCCCCTCTGCTCTCCAGACGCCCTTCCTGCTCCAGCTGTCTCGCGATCCCAGTCTGGATCTGGCGCATCGGGCGCAGTATCTTGTCCCGCGTCTTTCCCGGTGCCAGGCGCGCCAGACCATCAGCCGTCGGAAGCTCCAGATTCACACTCATCCGGTCCGCCAGAAAGCCCACTCTCTCAATCAGCTCCGGATCTGCCCCCGGAATTGCTTTCACATGGATGTAACCGTTAAATCGATGGACGCGCCGAAGGCGGTACAAGGTCTGATACAGCAGTTCCATCGTGTGATCCGGTGTCTCCAGCACACCGGAACTTAAAAACAATCCTTCTATATAGTTGCGCCGGTAAAATTCCATCGTCAGACGGCAGACCTCCTCCGGCGTAAAGGAGGTACGGACCGTGTCATTGCTCCGACGGTTGACACAGTAATGACAGTCATAGATGCACTGGTTCGTAAATAAAATTTTCAGCAGGGAGATACAGCGCCCATCCGAGGCAAAACTGTGGCAGATGCCGTCCACCCGGCTGTTTCCAAGAAAGCCTTCCTTTCCCTTTCTACCCACGCCGCTGGATGTGCAGGCGGCGTCATACTTCGCCGCATCCGATAAAATTCTTAACTTTTCTTCGATTGAAAGATTTTCCTGTATCAGCATGAGGTTCTTCCTCCTCCCGTCCTACCGAACATTAGTTCTGGATTTATCATACCATACTCCCTTTTTAAATGCAAGCTTTTTCGAACATACATTCTGTCATTATTCCCATATGTGTTACTGTTCACGCATGCCCAGTAACGGGATTTTGCTGATGCTTCGCATTCCAAATCAGCAAAATCTGCAGACAGAACTGTATCCGAACCTTGCCAATCTCCGCCTTTAAATTTTCTCTTAAAATATAATTTCGATAACACATGACAATATTTCTGATTGTTTTCCTCGCAAGCCGCGTTTATAATAAAGAAAGATTAAAGGTATAGAATGAATTATTCTTATAGGTAGGATGAAGGAGGAGTTTACAATGGCTATTTTAGTTACTGGAGGCGCCGGTTACATCGGCAGTCATACCTGCATCGAACTTTTAAACGCCGGATATGAGGTCGTTGTCATGGACAACCTTTACAATGCCAGTGAGGAAGCGCTGCGCCGCGTGGAGAAAATCACCGGCAAGCATGTAACCTTTTACAAGGCAGATATGCTGGATCGCGAGGCAGTCAATGAGATTTTTGAAAAAGAATCCATCGATTCGGTCATTCATTTTGCAGGCTTAAAGGCAGTCGGGGAATCCGTTGCGAAGCCACTGGAATATTACCACAACAATATCACCGGAACCCTGATTCTCTGCGACGTAATGCGCAATCATGGCGTCAAGAAAATCATTTTCAGTTCCTCCGCTACCGTATACGGAGATCCGGCATTCGTCCCGATCACCGAAGAATGCCCGAAAGGCAAAATCACAAACCCTTACGGTCAGACAAAGGGAATGCTTGAGCAGATTTTAACTGACCTGCACGTGGCAGATCCGGAATGGAATGTCGTTCTGCTCCGCTACTTCAACCCAATCGGTGCACACAAGAGCGGTCTGATCGGCGAGGATCCGAAGGGAATCCCGAACAACCTGGTTCCTTATATCGCACAGGTTGCTGTCGGCAAGCTGAAATGTCTCGGTGTCTTCGGCAATGATTACCCGACTCCGGACGGAACCGGTGTGCGCGATTACATCCACGTAGTTGACCTTGCGGTCGGTCATGTAAAAGCACTCCAGAAATTTAACGATAAGCCAGACGTATATATCTACAACCTCGGCACCGGCAAAGGCTACAGCGTACTCGATGTTGTCAAGGCTTACGAAAAAGCCTGCGGCAAAACAATTCCTTATGAAATCAAGCCACGCCGCGCCGGCGATATCGCAACCTGCTACTCCGATGCTACCAAAGCGAAAAATGAACTCGGCTGGGAAGCTCAGTACGGCATTGAGGAGATGTGCGCTGACTCCTGGAAATGGCAGTCGATGAACCCGAACGGATATCGGGACGCTGAGGACTAAGAGATGAAAAAGAATGTGCTTGGCACATTCTCGCGCCGAGCGCGGTCGCTTGCGACATGTTTCTGCTTCGCGC
>OHVM01000657.1_pt1 | contig 12350 bp, 10 predicted proteins | sample 1579431 | NCBI WGS metagenome assembly OHVM01 (sample SAMEA3882524, study PRJEB24775) | human gut metagenome | biome: human-associated habitat; feature: intestine environment; material: feces | place: Netherlands | collected 2009/2010 | reverse complement strand
CCCGCCGTTCCGCCGATCAGATAGGGCAGGGCTGCCGCCAGATCCAGGCCGCCTACTTTTGATAAAACATCGATCCCGTCAGAAGGATCCGGTCTGTGGATACGGATTCCCTCTTTGATCACTTCTATTTTACGCTTAAGACCAGCATGATCAAGACCTGCGCCTCTGCCTGTTACCACCTCTGGATCCAGACCTGTAAGTACAGAGATCACAGCGCTGGAAGTGGTGGTATTTCCAATGCCCATTTCTCCTGTACCAGCCAGATCACAGCCTTTTTCATGTAAGATACCGGCTGCCTCGATCCCCACTTCCAATGCTTTTACAGCCTCTTTTCTGGTCATGGCAGATTCTTTTAAGAAATCTCTGGTTCCCCAGGCGATCTTACGGTCTAAAATTCCGGTTCCTGTCATATCCGCCGCGATCCCCACATCTACAGGAAGGACTTCTGCCCCTGCACAAGCTGCCATCAGGCAGACGCAGGATCTTCTGGCTGCCATATTTTTGGCAACTGCTGCTGTTACGTCCTGTCCTGTCTGGGTCACACCTTCTGCTACGATCCCATTGTCCGCGCACATGATTACAATACATTTTTTATCCAGGGAAAATTCTTCCCGCCTTTTTACACCTGCAATGCGGCAGATATCTTCTTCTAACACGCCTAAACTGTTTAATGGCTTTGCCACCCGGTCCCAGTGTGCTTTTGCTGCCTTTACTGCTTCTTTATCAATCGGTTTTATCCCTTTTAACACAGTTTCCAGGGAAACTGTCTGTTTCTGGTTCATTTTACTGCTGCCTCTTTCTTTTCATTCTGTATCTGTCACAGGCCTGTACAAACCGTTCCCCAAAACCTTCCAGGGAAGGATAATACAAATGGGGAAAACCTGCCATTACCTGATTTTTTACAGTGACGCAGGGCCAGCTGCGCTTTCCTGTTGGCTTTTTTGCCTGCATTTTGAGTTCATTTTCATCCTGGGTACTTTCCCAGTAATGGAATTCATGGCCTTTGATGGTCTCGCCTGCTTTTAAATACAGACTGTCCCTTTCTGTCTGTACCGTAATATAGCCGAAATGAGAATTTTTTCCTTTTTTGTAGCCTTTCCCGGAAAATACACCCGCCATCTCATAGCCGGTTCCATTTTCATCTTTCAGTTCTTTTAAAAGATAAAGATAACCGCCGCACTCTGCCAGAATGGGCATATCTTCCTCTGCTTTCCGGCGGATCTCATTTCGTATGGTCTCATTTTCTCCTAGCGCTTTTGCATAAAGCTCCGGATAACCGCCGCCAAGTAAAAGACCATCCAGATCATCTGGCAGATGCTTATCATGGACAGGGCTGAACCGGACGATCTGAACGCCCTGTTTTTCCAAAAATTCCAGATTATCCCGATAGTAGAAGCAGAAAGCCTCATCCCAGGCAACGCCAAGACGGATGCGGATAGCTGAATGTGAGATTTTTTCTCCTGATAATTGGTTTTGCAGAACCAAATCAGCATTTTTCTGAGCTTCACACTTCTGGCTGGAACCATCTGCTGTCACAGTCACAGACCCTAGCGCATCTATATCTGCTTTTTCTCCCAGTTTAAGTAATGCATCCACATCTAATGTCTTCTCCAGACAGTCACCTAACTGCCTCATCTGCTCCTGAAGGTTCTTGATCTCCCCAGGAAGCACAAGTCCTAAATGACGGCTTCCCACCTGCCAGAAATCCAGTTCCGGTACATATCCTGCTACCAGCACACCTGTTTCTTTCTCGATCACTGCCTTCATCCGCGGATATAACATAGGAGAGATCCTGTTTAATATCACTGCCTGAATATGATTTCCATTTTTATTTGCCTGAGAAAGCTGGGACTCTCCCTGAAAGACCTGAAAGCCCTTGATCAGCGCCGCCAGGGAAAGGCTGGCTCCTTTTGCATCCACTACCAGCACCACCGGCAGATCTAAAATATCCGCTACCTCCCAGGAACTGGCAGCTGTTGTATCTCCGCCTAAGCCGTCAAAATATCCCATTACGCCTTCTACTACTGGAAAATGCGTTTCAGACACTGCTGCATATTTTTCCCTCATGTCCTGTGGCTGTTCAAAGAAACTGTCCAGATTTCCTCCCTCAATGCCAAGGACTTTCCGATGAAACAGCCCGTCAATATAGTCCGGTCCACATTTATAGGAAAATGGATTTTTCTGTTTTCGTTTTAAAAGTTCCAGGATGCCGCAGGTGACCATAGTCTTTCCGCTGCCGCTTCTTGGAGCTGCGATCATGAATCCAGCCACTCTATCTCCTCCACATCGTCTTTTACCGGATGCTGCATCACTGCAATGTATACCGGATTCTGAGCTATTGGCATATGGTAGCTGCCAAGCTGTTTAACAGGAGAAACCTGAACCTGCAGAAGTTCACCGTCTTCAAAACCATATTCCTTCATACATGCAAGGATCTCTGATACAGTTTCCAAAGTAATGGCATTTGCCACGATCCGCACCGCCGGATTTAAGTTTAACAGGGTACCGATGATCTCCTTCATCTTTCCGCCGCTGCCGCCGATAAAAGCATGGGTAGGTGCCGGAAGTCCCTCAAAAGCCTCCGGTGCTTCTCCCTCTACAATGTGGATATCTTCCCAGTTTCCATGAAACTTTTGCACATTTGCCCGGATCAGTTCCAAAGCTTCCGGTTCCCGCTCAATGGCATACACACTGCCTTCATTACAGCTTCTTCGGATCGCCAGACCCATCTCCACGGATACAGAGCCCGTTCCCGCGCCAATATCATAACAGACACTGTGATTACCGATATAAAGTTTCTCTATAGACAGCCGGCGAATGGTTTCCTTGGTCATCGGAACCTTTCCCCGGATGAAATCTTCGTCTTTCGGGTGCTTTGTGAGATAAATTCTCGTCTCTTCTGCGTGAGGATTTTTCACAATAACGCAGGCAAGACTTCCAAAGGGCCTCTTCTCCTCTTCCATCAGCAATTCTGCAGGGGTAGCTTCGCAGAGAATACGTTCTGTTTCGTATGAGAAATTTTCTCCAGCCCATATTTTCACATTTCCAAGTCCATTACTTACCAGTTCCCTGCAAAGAGCAGAAACACTGCCCTTTCCTCCCAGTAAGATAAAACAGTCTTCATAATGACGGATATGGGAAACTACGTCGCAGCTGCGGCCATGGCTGCTGATACTGTGAACATTCTGCCAGCTTCTGCCGAGTCTGGCGCAGAAATAAGAAAGACTGGATACACCGGGAATATATTCTACCTCCCAGCCTTCCTGCAGGAAAGCTTTGGAAGCCGCTTCTGCCCCGCTGTAAAAGCCGGTATCCCCGGAGAGCACCAGCACTGCCTCATCCCATTCAAAAGAAGAAAGCCAGTTTACCATTTCACTGGGCTTATAAGCTGCCAGCACTGCTTTTCCTTCTGTATAAGGTGCAGCTGCATCTAACATCCTTCTGGCTCCCATTACAGCATCTGCCCGGTCTAAGCAGTCTAAAACCTCGCCTGTCAGCTGGTCATCCTGCCCCATTCCGATCCCTGCAAGATAGATAATGGGTTTTCTCTCCTCATATTCATTCTGAGACATCCTTCATCCACTCCTTTACTGCTTCTTTTGTCTGCTCTAAGGACATTCCTTTATCTTTTGGCCGGTCGATCACAACAGCTGTTGCTCCCGCTTTTTTTGCAGCCTGCATCTTTTCTTTAAAGCCGCCTGTATCTCCCCCGTCCTTTGTTACCATATAAGAACATTGAAATTCCTTCAATTGTATATAATTCATTTCCGCTGAAAACGGTCCCTGCATGGCAATGATATGTCTTCCGCTGTAGCCCAGTTCCCTGCAGATATGAACAGAAGCTTCCACAGGAAGGACTCTTGCAAAAATCCGTTCTAAATGTCCCGGAAGTCCCTGCCACAGAACCAGTTCCTTGCTTCCTGTAGTGAGGAAGATATTTCCTTCTTTTTCAGAAAGATACCTGACTGCCTCTGCTGTATTTTTCACATGGATAATGCCATTTTTATCGCCTTTGCTATCTTTTGCCTCATCTTCACTTTCTTTTCGCAGGCAGCGCAGAAGGCAGATATCCGGATATTTTTCACAGGCTTTCCGGATATTGGCAGTCACCACCTGGGCATAGGGATGGGTGGCATCGATCACTAGAGACGGGCTCTCTTTTTTCAAAAAAGCTTCCATCGCACCCTCGTCCAGGCGACCGCAGTGTACCGTTAAATGCTTTAAAGACATTTCTTCTTCCAGAAGCTCTGCACCGTATTCCGTTGCCACGCAGACGATTCCGGTAACACCTGACTGTTCGTCCAGCCAGTTAGCCAGTATACGCCCTTCTGTTGTTCCCGCAAAGAGGATCACATGCTTTTTTGCCATGTTATTTCTCCTTCTTTTGCAGATAGCCTCTTGGTGTCACCATCCATTTGCCGATCTTTACAGTACTGGTTTTTCCAATGAATACTGTCGTAAACATATCCGCCGGATAATCAGCCAGTTCTTTTAAAGATATTACCTTCATCTCTTCCCCATCTCTTCCAATACAGGAAGCTACACCGCAGACTGTTTCCGGTGAACGGTATTTCATGATCCGCTCACAGGCCTGCTTTAAATAGTCCGGTCTGCCTTTGCTGCGGGGATTATATAAGCAGATAACAAAATCTGCCTGGGCTGCCTTTTCTATGCGCTCCCAGATCATTTCTATGGGTGTTAAACGGTCACTTAAGCTGACCACTGCAAAATCATGAGTCAACGGTGCTCCAAGGCCGGCAGCACCGGCACAGGCAGCTGTAACACCTGGTATCATTTTGATCTCCACACCCGGATATGTTGCTGACAGCTCCAGGATCAGACCTGCCATACCGTAAACACCGCTGTCCCCACTGCAGATCATGGCTGTATCTTTGCCTTCCATACAGCATTCAAAGGCCATACGGCACCGTGCCTCCTCTTTTGTCATAGGCGTGGTAAGATATTCTTTGTCCGGGAAATAGGGCTTTACAAGGTCCGCATATACCGTATATCCAGCGATCACCTGGCAGTCTCCAATGGCTTTAAACGCTTCTTTTGTCATTCCATCTAAGGAACCCGGTCCCATACCTACTACGTAGAGTTTTCCTGATGCTGCTATTTCCGGCACAGCCGAAACTATTTTCCCGCTGTGGGAGCTTTCTGCCATACGGAATTCTGTTGTAAATCCCGGATCATACAGTTTTGACCGGTCATAGCCATTTTGTGCCACTGTATTTCCAACTACGATCAAGGCTGTTTTTGTAATATGTTCACGCTCCGCTGCCTCTGCCAGCTCTGCCACAGTGGTACGCACGGTTTTCTCTTCCGGCCAGGTTGCCTTGTATACAATAGCAGCCGGCGTATCCGGGCTGTATCCCCCTGCCATTAATTCCTTTGACAGTTCTTTTAACATTCCCGTACTTAAAAAGATCACCATGGTTGCCTGATGAGAAGCAAACTGGCGGATGCTCTCTCTTTCCGGCACCGGTGTCCTGCCTGCCATTCTGGTAATAATTACGCTTTGGGATATTCCCGGAAGAGTATACTCCATCTGTAAAGCGGCTGCTGTGCCGCAGAAAGAACTGACTCCCGGACAGATATCATAAGTGATCCCCAGCTTGTCCATTGCATCCATCTGCTCTCTGATGGCACCGTAGAGACAGGGATCTCCTGTATGCAGGCGGACTACCTCTTTTTGCTCTTTCCATGCCTGTTCTATAACTTCCATAACCTGTTCCAGGGTCATTTTTGCGCTGTCGTAGATCACAGCCCCCTGTTTTGTCTCTTTTAATAAACCTGGATTGACCAGGGAACCTGCATAAATAACGATATCTGCCTGTTTTAAAAGTCTCAGTCCTCTTACTGTGATCAGGTCCTCTGCTCCTGTTCCTGCACCTACAATGTGTACCATATTTCTCTTCCTTTCCGGAATTTATTTTCGTTTATTTTCAGTCCAGTTTCGTCATATCCTGGGCCAGTATCCTTTTTAACATGTCCATGGCTCCGGGAGACATTCCCAGTATCCCTCTTTCATTGGTAAACAGGATACATTCTACCTTCATGGACTCTCCTGCCCGCAATGTCAGATGCTCCCAGGCCCGTCTTACCACCTGTTCCATAACTTTTTCACGAAGTCCCGGCACTGTTTCTAAAAGTTTAAGTCCCTAATCCACTGTAACAGACTCTAAAATCTCCCGGATCAGCTCCGGTCCTGCACCGCAGGCACCACCCCAGGCTGCCAGAGTTTCCATTCTTCCATCTGCTACAGAGGAATGGGTGTTCATCACACCAGCTGCCAGCTTGATCAGCTTTCCTCCATGTCCGACTAACAGTACCTCCTCAATATTTTCTTGCACTGCCATGTCCAGAGAGTCACCAATAAAATTACTGCACTTTACAGCGTAATCCAGATTTACATTCAACTCATCCCGTAAAAAGCTTTCCCCATAATTTCCCGGTGTCAGAATCATGCTTTTTAGCCCGGCCACATGTTTCTGATGCAATTCTAACTGTATGGTATCGGTAAGTGCTTTCTCACTCATAGGCTCTACCATGCCACTGGTCCCCAAAAGGGAGATACCGCCTTTGATACCCATACGGGGATTAAAGGTCTTTTTGCTGATTTCTATTCCCTGAGGAATAAATATTTCAATATGCAGACTGCCCTGAAATCCATGTTGTCTGCAGGCTCTTTCCACATGGGTAAAGATCATTTCCCTTGGTACCGGATTAATAGCAGGTTTTCCTACTTCACAGGCCAGTCCCGGCTTTGTAACGATACCCACGCCCTCTCCTGCTGTAAGATGAAGCCGGATAACCTCATTTTCCCAGATATAGCCTTCTGTCTCCGGTTTATCATCCCTAAATGATACTCTGGAATAGATAGCGATCCCATTGGTCACATCCGGCGCAGACTGCCTGCTCCTTTGTAAAACGGATCTCCTCGATCTCTAGATCCAGGTCTAGCCCCTTAGGTGTAGAGACTTTCACCTGACCCACCCGTTTCTGTCCAAGGAGCATAAGAGCCGCTGCCATAGAAGCCGCCGTCCCGCAGGTACCGGTGGTATAGCCCCATCTTAACTTTTTCTGATTTTTATATACATACATTTCTTCCATAGCAAATACCCACAGACCCTTTATGATCTTAAAAATCCTCTTGTGGTATCATACCATATTACCCATTACTCTACAACGCAAAAATGGGACCTTTCGGTCCCAAAACTGTGTGTCTGCATATAGCGGCTTTTATACTGCATCGTATATTTTTTGTAAATACTCTACATCCTGATGATACCGCTCTTTTGTGGAATTTTCCAGAAGCATTGTAATATAAGGCTTGTCTTTTTTCAGGTTTTTCATTAAAGGTTCATAATGGAACAGACCTTCCCCTACATGGGCAAATTCCGGTTTTCCTTCTTTCATCACGAAATCCTTTACATGAACAACCGAAATACGATCTCCGTAAAGACGAAATGCTTTATTGATCTCTTCATCCTGATCTGCAACATGCTCTGCACTGATCAGGTTTACCGGATCCAAAATTGCTTCCACATTTGGAGAATCAATGTCTTCTAAAAATCTCCTCATGATCTCCGGGCAGTAAAGAGTATGATCATGAACCGCCTCTACTCCCACGATCACCCCTAATTTCTCCGCAGCAGATACAATTTCCCTCATGCTCTTTAATAACAACTGATAGCAGCCTTCTGTATAGGTATAGGGAACTACCTTAAAACCTGCATCATAACGTCCTGTTTCCGTTCCCACCATGTCGGCGCCTATAACCTTCGCATATTTTAAATGTTCAATAAACTTTGCTACTGCTTTCTGGCGTTCTTTCTCATCTGGATTTACAGGATTGATATAGCACCCCAGTACAGCCACATGAATATCATTTTCATCCAGTTTTTTTCTGATCATCCGTGCAAATCCAGGCGAATAATGACCATGATCAAAATTATATCCGGCGATGGATTTTCCCATCGCCAGCTGGATCTGATCTACGTGATTGGCAGCAATTGTGTTTACCAGTGTATCAATATCCGTCTTTGGGCAGAGGTCATGGCATCTCATTCCATAATTCATAGTTTTCCCCCAACAATTTATAAATCTACAGTAATAAAGATATCATAAATCGCCTTGATAGCAGTCTCAAAATCAGCGTTCTTAACACCGATAATGATATTCCATTCACTGGATCCCTGATCGATCATCTTTACATTGACTCTTGCATGTGCCAGTGCGGAGAAGATACGGCCTGCAGTGCCTCTGTTGGAGCGCATACCTCTGCCTACAACTGCGATCAGTGCCAGATCTGACTCTAATTCAATGGTATCCGGCTCTGCCACTCTGTGGATACCTGCTACTACAGACTGCTCATAAGCCTCAAATTCTGACTGATGAACGAAAACAGTCATGGTATCGATACCGGATGGCATATGTTCAAAGTTGATGCCGTATTTTTCAAATACGCTTAAAACTTTTCTCCCAAAACCAACCTCAGAATTCATCATTGCCTTTTCAATGTTGATAGAGCAGAAGCCCTTCTTACCTGCAATACCGGTAATGGTATGACGCGGTTTGCGACAGGTGGTCTCTACGATCAGGGTTCCCTTATCATCCGGACGGTTGGTGTTGCGGATATTGATCGGGATACCTTCCTTACGTACCGGGAAAATAGCATCTTCGTGAAGAACACTTGCACCCATGTAAGCCAGTTCACGAAGCTCTTTATAAGTAATAGTCTCAATAACCTCAGGGTCTTTGATAATTCTTGGGTCAGCTACTAAAAATCCGGAAACATCGGTCCAGTTCTCATAGAGATCTGCATGGATGGCTTTTGCAACGATAGAACCGGTTACATCAGAACCACCTCTGGAGAAAGTCTTTACAGTACCGTCATGACGGGAACCGTAAAATCCAGGGATAACTGCTCTCTCTACATGCTCTAATCGCTCAGAAAGCTCTTTATCCGTAATATCTGCTTCAAAGTTTCCATTATCATCAAAGAAAATAACTTCTGCAGCATCGATGAATTCATATCCCAGATAATTTGCCATAACGATACCATTTAAGTATTCGCCTCTGGAAGCAGCGTAATCTCTTCCTGCTTTTGCAAGGAAGTTTTCTTCAATTTTATCAAATTCATGATCCAGGTTCAGGTTCAGATCCAGTCCGTCAATGATCTCATTGTATCTTTCTTTGATCTTGTCAAGGATCTTCTTGTAAGAACGTCCCTCTGCTACTGCATCATAACAGGCATACAGCATATCGGTTACCTTCTCATCCTTGTCATTGCGCTTGCCTGGTGCAGACGGCACTACATATCTTCTGGATTTATCCGCTTTAATAATGTCAGCCACTTTTTTAAACTGCTTTGCATTTGCAAGTGAACTGCCTCCGAACTTAACCACTTTCTTCATGATCTTTATCTCCCTTAAATCGTAGTAAAACACACCTTTTTGATCAGTCTCTGATTTAGTGCGTTACAAGTGCAAATGATACCGTACTTTTCCCATCATGTCAATAGTTTTGGACTAAAAAATTTGCCGTGCAAGGACAAATGTCTTTGCACGGCATACTTTAAAATGGTTCTGTCTTTTATTTAACGTTTTATTTAAGCTTCTGCTCTTAGCCTGTTAACGCAGCATTTTAATTTTCCACTTCCTTATTTACAGACTCTTCACAGGAACGCATGGCAAGAATGGTCTTTTCCATCAGTTCTTCCAGTGTCCAGCCCAGGTTTTCCGCACCTTCACGGATCACATCCCTGGAACATCCGGCAGCAAACTTTTTATCTTTAAATTTCTTTTTAAGGCTGGAAACCTCCATATCCATTACACTGCGGGAAGGACGCATTCTGGCTGCTGCTCCTACAAGACCTGTAAGCTCATCTACTGCAAAAAGCACCTTTTCCATCTCATGTTCCGGTTTTACATCACAGGCAATGCCGTAACCATGGCTGCAGATGGCGTGGATCAGTTCTTCTTCTGCTCCTGCTTCTCTTAACAGCTCCGGTGCCTTGATACAGTGCTGTTCCGGATACATTTCAAAATCAATATCGTGAAGAAGTCCTGCCATAGCCCAGAAATCCGCGTCTTCACCGTATCCCAGTTCATTTGCAAACCATCTCATGGTTCCCTCTACTGTAAGACCATGTAAAATATGAAATGGCTCCTTATTATACTTTTTCAGTAATTCCAATCCCTGTTCTCTTGTAAGTTTCGTAGTCATCTCTTCTGCTTCCTTTCCACCGGATATTCAGATATATCCTGTAGGAATATATCTTTTTATTTTTCACTATTATAATTCTCACATGTAAAAAATGCAAGGCTGACTGCCTTGAAAATCCTTAAGACTGTGATTATACTGTTACTAAAATAATATAAATGACGAAAGAGTTAAAAGGAGGCATCCCTATGTTAAATTACAGAACCGCCCAAACAGCAGACCTGCCTGCCATGATGAAAATGGTAGAAGAAGCCAAAGAAGGATTTCGGGCTAGAAATATTGACCAGTGGCAAAAGGGAGAACCAAACGAACAGGGGCTTACAGAAGGCATTGAAAAAAGCGTTGTACATGTCCTGGAAGAAAATGGAGAAGTTTTAGGCATGATCACCGTTGTGCCCGGTCCTGAAGCCGACTACGCTGTTATCGACGGCGCCTGGCTGAATGACGAGCCTTATTTTGCTTTCCACAGAGTCTGCGTATCCGAGGCACACAAAGGAAAAGGACTGGCTGCAAGCCTCTTCTCTTATTCTGAGGCATTTGCAAAAGAAAAGGGTGTCAGAAACATTCGTATCGACACCCATCCGGACAATCTCTCCATGCAGAAAGCATTAGCCAAAAATGGCTATACTTTCTGCGGAAAGATCACATTATGTTCCGGAAGCGAAGCCGGAGATCCCCGGTTCGCCTACCAGAAAATTTTAAATTAATGCATATAGCGTTGGTTTGACCTGAGATTGGTCATGAGCCCAATTATACCCCGCTGAAAGCGCTGTAACCGCCGTCTACAGGCAGTACAATGCCATTTACAAAGCCGGCTGCATCATCACTTGCCAAAAACAGGGCTGCGCCGATCAGCTCCTCTGGATTGCCAAAACGTCCCATAGGAGTTCCGGCAATGATGTCTCCGGCTCTGTCTGTGTAGGAGCCATCCTTGTTAAATAACAGATCATGGTTCTGCTCTGCTGCATAAAATCCCGGTACAATGGCATTGCAGCGGATGCCACTCTGTCCAAAGTGGATCGCCAGCCACTGAGTCAGGCTCTGGACAGCGCTTTTTGCATTGGAATAAGCCATAACCTTGGAAAGAGGAAGGATAGAGGAAACAGAAGCGATATTGATAATGCTTCCCTTTCTCTTTTCCACCATATCTCTGGTAAATACCTGGATAGGCAGTAAGGTTCCCATGTAATTCAGATCCATTACATTTCTGATATTCTCTTCCTTCAGATCCCAGAAAGAATAATCGTCCTCCTGTTTTTCCTTCTTTAACATTTTTACAGAGGCAATGGCTCCCGGCTGGTTTCCCCCCGCGCCGTTAATCAGGATATCGCAGCTTCCCAGCGCTGCTTTGATCTGCTCATAAGTCTTTACCAGTTCTTCTTTATCCAGTACATTGCAGCTGTAGCCTTTTACTGTTGCTTCTTTGCTGTATTCATTTTTGGCATTTTCTGTAAGGGTCTCAGACATTTTCGCCAGTTTTTCCTTATTGCGCCCGATAATGGCAACTTTCGCCCCGTTCACAGCCAGACCATATGCCATAGCAGAACAAAGCACACCGCTTCCTCCTGTTACAATGGCTGTTTTTCCTGTAAGATCCACACTAAAAGGTACTTTCATCGCTTCTCCTCTTTCCGCGCCCTTTAGGGCACTGTTTTATATTTACTGATACATGAAACATATGTAGGTAACATGTATGATCATCCTGCATCGGCATACCGGTATACCGGCCATATATATCAATATATAATATAAAATATGCTTCCCGTCAACTGGTATTCTAAACTTTATTTTATTAAATTTTCCCCCTTTTCATCAATACAAAAATCCCGGAAGATAATCCGAATTTCTCAAGACCTTCTTCCGGGACATTTTACAATATTACACTACCTGTGTCATAGCTTACTCTTACTTAAAGTACTTCACACCAGACTCAAAGATCTTCATATCCTGTTCGCCGTAAATGTTCATGGCAACTGCCTCGCCTCTTCTCTCAGAGTGAGCCATCTTGCCAAGTACACGTCCATCCGGGCTTGTAATACCTTCGATCGCACAGTAAGAACCGTTGACATTCCATTCTTCATCCATCGTGATATTTCCTTCCGGATCACAGTACTGTGTTG
>OHVM01000643.1_pt1 | contig 12614 bp, 12 predicted proteins | sample 1579431 | NCBI WGS metagenome assembly OHVM01 (sample SAMEA3882524, study PRJEB24775) | human gut metagenome | biome: human-associated habitat; feature: intestine environment; material: feces | place: Netherlands | collected 2009/2010 | reverse complement strand
CCCGGCCCCTGCCGCCGTGCCCTATATTTCTGCTTGCGAAACGCCCTGCCCTGCTGTATAATAAAAGCATCAACAACCAGGAGGGCACGCCATGACTGCCAATGCTGCCGATTTTGCCGGGTCCGGGTGCGGGCGCCGTTATGAGAAAGAGCTTGAGACCCATTTTCGCGATTGTCTGCTGTTTTATCTGGATGGCCGCATCCGCTTTGAGCGCTACTGCTACGGCGAGGCCGCCTGTCTGGTGTTCAGCGTCTGGGCCCACGGCTTTGACGCTGACGGGAACATTTTATGGGACCGCGAACCGGAGTTTGAGAGCCAGAAAACCGCCATTCCCCGCGTGCTGACCGACATTCAGGAGGATGGGAACGCCCTGCAGTTTGACGGTGCCTTCAAGCGCTACGTCAAGACCGAGGAATTCGACGAGGACAAGCCCAACGGATACGGGAAGTTTAAGGTGTTCTGGCTGAAAAGGAAAAAGTAAAAAAAGCTCCTGCAGCGCGAATTAAACGCTGCAGGAGCTTTTTTGTGTTTGCAGTACCCCTAAACAGCAGAACATTTCTCAAAGTTATAACGAAAAATTCCGATAAAAGGCCAGCGACGGCTTTCGCAAAGGAAGCCGCCGCTGTTGTCAAAATGGAGCCGCTCGAGCTGCTCGAGCTGTCGTTCTTGACGGGGTCGTAGCGCTCGGTTTCGGTGGTGTGGGTGTAGGTGTCCTCCACCACGGACAGCGCCAAGCCCTCGGCGGGCATATAGGCGTTGGCGTGGGTCTGCTCGTTGGCGGTTTTCATCTGCGCGTAGAAGATGCCGCAGACGATGCTCGCCACAGCCAGCGGAATGACAAACACAAACACCCACTTGATCCAACCCTTGGCGGGGTCGTTGCCGCTGTCCAGCGGTGCACCCTTTTCGGCATAGAAATCAAGCGTGTCCGCGCACATTTCTATGTAGGTTTCGGAGGCCTTGTAATACGTTCCGTCCGAGAGCATCGGCACGATCTTATCTTCGATCTGCGCGATGCGGTAGTCGGTAAAGGCGGTCACGCCGCCGCCGTAGGTGATGGTAACATAATCGCGGGAATCCAGCGCAATCAGGAACAGGATACCGCTTTTGCCCTCGCCGTAGCCAAGGTCATAGTCGCGGTACCAATCCTTGGCAAACTCGCGCACGTTCTGGCCGCCGATGTCAGCCACCGTCAGCAGGTAGACGTTGACACCGTGTCCGGCACTGGCGTCCTGCGCCTTTTGTTCCAATTCAGCGGTCGCTTCGGGTTTGAACAGCTCGTAGGTGTCCATCACCAACGGCATTTCGGCAAACGCCGGTACGGCGCAGAGCAAGCACAGCACCAGTGCCGTAAGCAGAGAAAACAGTTTCTTTTTCATACTCTGTTTCCCCCTTTCAAAGCAGGATGGCAAGCAGGATCATCAGCGGAACACTGATGCCTACAAACCAGGCGGCCACCTTTCGCTTATCAACCGGCAGATCGCCCACCAGCTTACCGGTCTGCCCGTTCATGGCGAACAGATAGTCCTTGCCCTGCCACTTGGTGTGCAGCATCCACACCGGCAGCAGTGCGTAGTGCTTGGCGGTGTAATCAATATGGATGTTCTCGCTCAGGGTGCTTACGCTGTTGTAGCCGGTAATGCTGGCCGAAAGCTCGCTGCTGACCGAATTCTGCATCCGGCTGTGGGCGCGGGCCTGGCAGGTGTCGGCGTCCTCGTCGTATTTGTCTGCCATATAGCCCGGCAGGTACGCTGTCGAGAACGGCTGGAAGGCGCGGTAGTCATAAGGCTCAATGGCATCCATATGCCCGTTGGGCATCTTGGTCGAGCCGTCCACCGGCACGCCCATGAACTGCGTAGTACCCGCGCGGCGGACATCGTAGTGGCGGGTCGTGGTGATGACATAATCGCCGTTGCGGTGGCTGGAGCTGGTCGTGGCTTCATATTGGCCCGAACCGGAGGCGTTGGCATCGAACAGCCAGAACGGGACATACACGCCCTTGATCTCCTCGATATGATTCTGCGAAGAGAAGGCATTGGGCAGGAATCTCTTCCCGCGATAGTATTTTTTCAGCGCGGCCTTGGCGGCGTTCTTATCCAGCACAAACGGCAGGACAAGCTCAGGCCGCTGCATGCCGCTGAACTGCCCCGCAATGACCGTTGGGTTGCCGCAGTACGGGCAGCTTGTCGCGGCGGTCGTCTCGTCACAGATCAGCTCTGCGCCGCAGGACGGGCAGGAATAGCTGCGCAGTCCGGCGGCCTCGTTTTCGCTCCAGACGGAGTCTGGCGGCGGTGCTTGTTTATTCTGTGCCGCGGTTTCGGCAGCGGCTTCTTTTTCAGCATAGAGCGCTTCGATCTCAGCAGTATCGTAGCTGCTGCCGCAGAAGTCACACACCAGCTTTCCGCTGGCACCGTCAAAGTGAAGCGGACCGGTACAGGCAGGGCATTGGTAGTTGGTAAGCTGCGTTGCCATTATGCGTCACCTCTCTTTCCTTCGGTTTGCAGCTGCCCTGCCAGATCCTCAAAAAAATCGCGCAGGGCGCTGCGCGTATTGCCATCGGCATCCAGATAACGGTAGATGATCTCGTCATCCGGGGCCTTGTAAATCAGGCAAACGCTATCTAACGTTTCATCGGTGATGAATAAGCCGGGAGAATTTTTCTTTTCGTCTGGCAGGCTTTCCAGCCCCAGCTTTTCTGCCAGAGCCAGGGCTTCTTGCCAATGGGTGTCCTCAACAGGGATGTTTTCCAGCTCCACCCATTCATCATCCTTGTAATTGCAGCTGAAAAGGCAGCCGTCAACCGGGTCATTTCTTATGCTGAACCCATAGGTGTCGTCATAGCACATACCGGAATAACTGATGCTGATACCGGTCAGTGTGCCGGGCGGCGCTTTTTTACAGCCGGACATTGTCAGAAAAGCGGCTGCGGCGCAAAGCACCGCAGCGATTTTTTTGCGCATCACTGGCCAAACGGCTTACCGCACTCCGGGCAGAACTTGGGCGGATGGGCCGGGTCATCCGGGGTCCAGCCGCACTGACTGCACTTGGCGGGAACCGGGGCGGGCTTGGGGCTGCCGCAGTTGCAGCAGAACTTACCGGTGTTGGAGGTGCCGCAGCTGCATACCCAGCTGCCGGCTGCGGGGGCCGGGGCAGGCTTGGGGCTGCCGCAGTTTGCGCAGAATTTGCCGGTGTTGCCGGTCTGGCCGCAGCTGCAGGTCCAGCCTGCGGGGGCAGAGGCCGGGGCCGGGGCGGGCTGTGCGGCGGCCTGCTGCTGGGCACCCATCTGGTACAGGTTCTGGGCGTTCATACCGCCCGCCGCACCGGCCATATTCATGCCCATAAAGGCCATGGCGGGGCCTGCGCCCTGATTACCGGCCGCGGTCTGCATGGCACTGGCCTGTGCGCCGACAAGATGCGCAGCGGCGCGGGTCGGGTCCATAAAGGCTGCGTTGCGCTGCATTTCCTTGAGCATCTGCTCGTCTTCCTCGCTGGCCTTCACGCTGGAAACGCCGAAGGATACGATCTCGATGCCGCGCAGCTTGCCCCACTTGGCGCTCAGCACATCGTTGAGGGCCTCGGCAAGCTCCATCGTGTGGCCAGGCAGTGCGGAATAGCGGATGCCCATATCGCTGATCTTGGCAAAGGCGGGCTGCAGGGCGGTCATCAGCTCGGATTTCAGCTGCCCGTCGATCTCATCGCGGGTGTAGCCTTCCTCCACATTGCCGCAGACATTGGTATAGAACAAAATGGGGTTGGTGATGCGGTAGCTGTACTCACCGAAGCAGCGGATGGCAATGTCGATGTCGATGCCGGCGCGCTGATCCACCACGCGGAAGGGCACCGGGCTGGGCGTGCCGTATTTGTTGCCCACCAGCTCCTTGGTGTTGAAGTAATAGATGCGCTGATCCATCGGGGCCTCGCCGCCGAAGGTAAAGCGCTTGCCGATGTTCTGGAACACTGCGCCGATGGACTCGGACAAATCGCCGCTGAACAGCGTCGGCGCGCTGCCGGTATCGTAGGTGTACTCGCCCGGCTCGGCGCACATATCCACGACCTTGCCCTGCTCCACGATCATGGCACACTGGCCGTCGGCAACAGCCACGATGGAGCCGTTGGAGATAATGTTGTCATTGCCTTTGGTGTTGGCGCTGCGTCCGCTCTGGCGTTTCCAGCCGCGGGTAGCCAACAGGTCAGCTGGCATGGCTTCACAATAAAAGTATTCCTTCCACTGGTCGGCCATAACGCCGCCAGCAGCTCCCATTGCAGCTCTGATAAGTCCCATAATGATCCTCCTATATCAGGGGCGGGCAGGGCCCGCCCCATTTTGTACAGATAAATCAGTTCGTTATTTGTTGGCCAAGGCGGCCTTGTACTCCTCATAGCGGGGCGGCAGCTCTTCGAGCTCCTCGTTCCACTCGGTGCCGTCCAGCCTCATGTAGAAGCTGACCGCACAGGCCGTACCGTCGTCGCCCTCGTAGTCATACATGAACAGCGAGATGCTGTCGTTATACGGGTACAGGTTGAACTTATACGCATCGCTCTCGGTTATGTTCTGGTCAAGCACCCAGTCGTAGCCGTCCAGGATAGGCTCGATATGGTCATCATAGACATTGACCCACATCGTGATGACCGGGTCATCGGGCATACCGTCACGGTAAACCTCAAAGTAGTGGCTGCCGTCATCGCTCTCACCGATGTAGCCCCAGCAATCGTAGGTGTCAGTGTCAAAGTAATCACGGTTCGGTACATTCTTGTAGTTTTCCATCCGGAACCAGCCGTACCAGTTGGTGTTGCCCAAATCATCGTAGGTGTTGCCGTCGTCGTAGGTGTAGGGCGGGTCAGGCTCATCCGGGCCGTCGATCCAGCCGTCGCCGTCATATTCGTCATCGCCGCCGTCCAGCAAAGCGGGGTCGATTTCAGGCTTGGTGTCGCTGCGCTTAAAGACCATGGTCATACCGTCAAACTCAATGGTCAGCAGGTCACCCTCGCGGGTGTAGGTCATGGCCGGGGTATCGGGGTCGGTCAGCGCGTAGAAGCTGCCGTCCTTCCATTGGAAGGTGACAAAATCCTCCATGTAGGTTTCGCCGGTGCCGTCCGCGCGCAGCTCAATGTAGAAGTCCTCCATATCGACGAGGGCAAGCTCCTCCTTGGAGAGGGTGTACTCGCTGTCGGAGGCGGATTCCAGCACATAGATGCCCACATCGGTATCGCTGCCTGCGGTGGTGCCCTGGGTCATGCTGTCACCGTCCAGAGGCTGCTGCATGGTGCTGCCGGACTTGACGAAGTAGATCGTCACGCCCTGTCCCTGCACATCATTCAGGGTCAGGATTTCGTCTTGCAGGGTGCCGGTGCAGCTCAGGCCGCCGCAATCCAGCTGGAAGGCCCCGCCGTTCAGCGTCCACTTGCCGTAGGACTTGGTGCCGTCCACCGTTACAACGCACTTGCCCTTATCATTCAGGTCCATCAGGAACCCGCTGCCGAAGGCATCCTCGACCTGCGTCACGGAGCCGCCGATCTCGGCGTAGGCTGCTTCCCAGGTGCCCTGATTCGGGTCACTGGCGTTCGGCTTGCCGGTGCGGATGGAGCCGCTGATCATTGTTACGATGATCATAAGCAGGAATATCACCGGGATGGCGATCAGGATCATCCGCTTGGGGGACATTGGTGCGCGGGGGCGCTTGGGCTTGCCGCCGGGGGCCACATTGCCGTAAGGGTTGCCGCCCGTGCCGCCGGGTGGCGGCGGCGTGACAGCATGGGGAGCATCCGGCGGTGTGGACGCAGGCGGGGGTGTGTTTCTGGCGTAAAGCGGTGCGCCTGCGCCGGTCTGCGGCGGTGTGCCGGGCGCATTGCCTGCGTAAGGATTCGCTGCGTTCGTCCGGGGCTGCGGGGCGGCAGGTGCGCTGCCTGCATAGGGATTGCCGCCGCTTGCCTGCGGCTGCGGGGGCGTCTGTGCAGGCTGTGGGGGTTGCGGTGCAGCCTGGGTAGGCTGAACCGGGGGCTGGGGCACAGCTGCGGGCTGTGCGGCGGGCGGCGGTACGGATACTTTTGCACCGCAATTCTCGCAGAATTTAGTACCGGGCTTTAACTCGGCACCACATTGCGTACAGGTTGCCATAGTGTCTGCCTCCTTTTATAAAGTAATATTTTAGAGCCTTGCTTATTCCTGTGTCATTTCAAACCATACAGCTTCCTGCTGCGGCAGGTTCAGAAGGGATTCCCCACCGATGTGCATTGACGCCGCCGTAATCAGCGGGCATCATAGCCAGCGTTTCGCGCTGTGTGCGCCCTGAATCCATACGGAACAGCGAAACGGAGCAGATCCAGCCGCGGTCATCCATACCAAGGTAGGAGATGCTGCTGTCCCATGTGGCCGGAATCCTCTGGCCGTTGGTGTATGCGCCGGTGTAGAAGTTCGGCTGATCCTCGCAGATTTCAAACCAGGTGCCGGTATCCTCACTCACAAAGGAGCCGACCATGTTCGGAATGCTCAGCGGGGCGGTGTTCCAGACAGCCTCCATCAGGTTGAATTTTTCATTATCGCGGGAAACGCCGTACACAGTCGCGTACTCGGCGCCGTACTCTGCATCGTAGGCCGTGCCGGTCTCAAACCGGACAATGCCGTTGATGCCGAAGAGCGGACCGCCGTTGACCATCGTGCCGCACTGTGCGCCGCTGATGACATCAATGTATTCGACGTTGCCGTTCTCGGTCAGAAGGAAAACATAGGGGGCGTAGTCCTGCCCGATGCTGGTCATCAGCATCTTTATATAATCGCCGTAGCAGCCGCTGACCGCGAACTCGGTCTTGTCGCCCAACTCGTACCATTCCTTCATGGTCTGATAGGTCATAGCGCCGTCAGGGGTAACATAGTCGGTCAAGGCACGCACCGTCACAGCGCCGTCGGCACTTACATCGCAGGTAAACCATTCATCCTGCCCGTGCAGGATCTGGCCGCTGCCTTGGCGCTTGTCGGGGTCGACCTGAACATCCGTCCAGTACATTCCCGACCCGGCGGGGGTGTACATCGGAACCGTGGCAACAAAACCGTGGCTGTATTTCGGATACAGGGAATAGTAGCTGTACAGTCCGTCCAGATTGCTCAGGCTCTGCGCGCGCATCATGTACAGCATGGCGGTCTGGTCGGGGTCGATGTAGCCGTAGTAGGTGTCAAAATGCTGCGCTACTGCGCGTTCCAGCGCGTGCATCACCTTGGCGTCGTCGGTGTAGCCCAGATGCGCCAGCATCTCCGGGTTGGAAAGCTCCTGCCCGATGGCAAAATTGTAATGGTACGAACCCACATCGTGGTTGTACATCGCGTCAGAGCTGGTGATTTGCAGGCTCAGCAGGGGACCGTCCCAGTTGCTGACCCAGATGATGTAGCTTGTGTCGATAAAGTCATTGCGGGAACGGGCGTCCAGCGCGCGCTCCACCAGATAGCCGAAGCGGTAGCCGATCATCTCGTTGATGTTCTTTGCGCCCTCGGTGTCGTCGTCGATCTGCGGCACCTGGTAAAAGTAGGTGTCCTCGATGCCGTAGGGGTCGGTGTAGGTAAACCGCTCGTCATACAGCGTAGAGATGCGTGAATCATCAAACCTGCGGGAGGACTGCGGCTTTTGCGGGGTATCCTCCGCGGCTTCCACATTTTCAGCGGAGGTCTCGCTCACTGCGCTTGCAGCCGGTTCGGTCGGTTCGGGCCGCTTGCTGTCCTGTGCGCAGCCTGCCGCAGACAGCAGCATCGCCGCCGCCAATAGTACGGCACAGCTTCTTTTCATGGTTGGTTCACCCGCCTTTCGGTTGAGAGTGCGGCAAACTGCCTGTGTTTAGCCAAAGGTGACGCTGTTCAGAATGGTGTCGCCCTCGGTGCCGGGGTCAATGTCTACGCCGGAGATCTTGATGGCCAGCCAGCCGCCGGTGGGCATCTCGCCGTAGTATTCCGTCCACCACATACCTACGTTTTTGTAGGTGCGTCCGGCCATCTCCACGCCGCCGATGGTGCGCGGGGCAAGCTCCTCCACGTTTTCAAAGCTGTCGTAATAGTAGTTGATCTTGTCCAGACCGCTTTTCAGCTCAAAGGTTATGCGCGGGTCGCCGGAGAAGATATGACTGGGGTCATCGGTCGGGAACAGCTTGAGATCCCCGAAGCTGGTCGAGGCGGACTTGTACCAGCCCTGATCGGGGCAGGTCACGTTGAGCACCAGCGTATAGTCTGTGCCGAATGCCTCCAGGGTCTGGGTGTTCAGGCCGGCAGCCGATGGATAATCGGGATTGTCCGCAGGAGCGGAAGCAGGGGCTGGTTCGGCGGTGGCTTCCGGCTCCGGCTCTGCAGCAGGCTCCGATGCAGGTTCGGATGCAGGCTCGGATGCCGCGTCGGTCTTGGGCTCTGCCGGGGTCTCCGTCTGGGGTTCAACAGCCGGTTCGGCAGCCTGCGCTTTCAGGTCGGATAAACCGGAATTGACCTCTTTTGTTACATCCCCCTTGGAGCAACCGGCCAAAGCCATAAGCATCATGGCTGCCAATACGGCAGCGAGCGTTCGTTGTACTTTTTTCATAGCTGTCCTCCTTTTGGTCATAAAGTGTCCATCATAGCGCTCAGATAGGCAGGCGAGACGGAAGCGTAGACGAAATCATCGACAATGTGGTCCTTTTTTGCCAGGCACACGGCGGTGGCCAGCTCGGGATATTCGGCCTCATCCACAAGCAGTACCGTTTTGCAGTGCGGGCATACATCCCGCAGGTCGTTTGCCAGCAGCAGTCTGTCCTGCAGGGTGCGCGGCGGATGCGGGCAGACCTCCAGCAGCAGGACATCCGCCCTGCAGGAACGGCATAGCTTTACAATATCCTTTGTCTTAGGACCAGCGTTTTGCACCTGGAAGTCCGGCCCGCCCTGTTTCAGTGCCATTGTCAATGCGCTCGTCATCACAGAGTATTGCGCGTCCAAAACGATCCTCCGCACGGCGTAGCCCTCCTTTCCTGCAAAGAATACGATTTGTCAATTTCATCATACAGGAATCGGACGATTTCTGCCCCCACCATTTGGATAGTTTTTTGGACTTTTTTCTGCTTTTTTCAGTACTATTGCAAAAAAGTGCAGATTGCGTCATAATGATACTGGAAAGAAACAGACGGATGATCTACCCTTTGGAAAGGACAGGCACTATGACAAAGGTACGGCTTGGCAACCTGTGTTTAGCCGCTGCGGTTGCAGGGGTGATTCTCTGCGCTGTCCTGATGCGGGCGTTTTATATGCCGTATTCCGGCTTTTGGCGCACGGTGCTGTATAATATTCTGATCTTTTCCTGGGCGGTATCGGTCTGGTGGCGCATCCTGCACGCACAGACCCGCCGCTGCCTGCTGGGCGCTGCCGCCCTGATGCTGTTCTGGCTGGATATCCGCCTGATCCGCTATGACTTTGCCCAGACGCCGGAGATGCTGCGGCGATTGTGGTATGCGTACTATATCCCGATGCTGCTGATCCCGACCCTTGCACTTTATACGCTTTTCTTTTTGGATCGGGGGCAGTCCGCCCCGCTGTACAAGTACCGGTACGTGATTTTTGTATTCCCTGTGGTACTGTTCTGCCTGGTGCTGACAAACGACTGTCATCAGCTTGTGTTTGCGTTCCCACCCGGGCAGGAGGTACTGGGCAGCCCCGATTACACCTATCGGTTCGTATATTACCTCTGTCTGCTGTGGATATTTTCCTGTGCCGTGTTCACGGTGGTGTACCTTGTACGGCGCTGCCGTATTCCGCATACAAAGCGCATCCTCTGGCTACCGCTTGTGCCGATTTTTTGGGCCACCCTCTATGCTTTACTGTACAAGCATATTTTAAATGTGCCGTGGATGCATGCGATCGCCGGTGATATGACCGTGGTGCAATGCCTGACCTTTACAGCGTCCTTTGAGGCGTGCATCCGGTGCGGGCTTATCCAATCCAATATGGGGTATGCCACGCTGTTTGAGGTATCTATGGCCAAGGGTCTGATCACGGACCGGGCGTTTGTGCCTGTGCAATGCTCCATGCAGGCAGCGCCGCTCCATGAGGAGCAGCTGCGTCAGGCGCTCACCGACAGTGTCCAGTTGGATGCAACGACCCAGCTTCACGGCCACCCGATCCGGAAAGGGTATATTTTCTGGCAGGAGGACATCACCGAACTGGTGGCTCTGCTGGAGGAGCTGCGTCTCACGCAGGAGGAATTGCATGACATCGGGGACATCATACAGGCGGAAACAGCCCAGAAGGCACAATGGCTGAAGCTGAGCGAGCAGAACCGGCTGTATGACAAGATCGAGACCGTCACAGCCCGCCAGCTGGCACGGATACAGGAATATCTGATCGCGCTCAAGGCCACGGACGATGTCGATACCGCCCGGCGGCTGCTGAAGCACATCGTCATTTTGGGAACCTATATCAAGCGGCGCAGCAACCTTGTTTTTGTCTGCGACAAGACGGAGGACATCGACACCACGGAGCTGCGGCTGAGCCTGTTTGAATCAGCCGAGAGCCTGCGCCTGAGTGATATACGCTGCGCCGTACAGATTGCCGACACAGCAAAGATTTCCCCTGCATCCGCCGTGGCAATCTATGACGCCTTTGAAGCCATCATAGAAGCGACCCTGCCGGGATTGCAGGAGATCCTTTTCTGCGCCGAGCATACGGCGCAGGGCTGGGGGCTGCGCTGCAGCGTTCAATGCACCGACGCGCCCGCTGCGCTGCCCGGCCTGCCGCAGATGCAGCTTGAACGGGATGATGACGGGCTTTTGTATTTCACGATGTTTCCGGCAGAAGGAGGCAGCCTATGATTTTCCGGATCTCCCGCAACGCTGTCAAGGAAGGCTTTGACACGCTGCCGGCGGCCATCTGCTACTTTGACCGCAACGGTCTGCTGCGTCTGATCAATCACAGGATGCAGGAAACCGCCGCAGTCCTCTGTGGCCGGGATCTGCAGACCCTTACGGATCTGGAGCAGGCGCTGCGCAGTCCCGGCGGCGGTGTGCGGCTACGCGATGAGGCCGCCCGCATCTACGAATTCCCGGACGGAACGGTATATCATTTCACGGTGCGCCCTGTTCAGGACAAATACGGTATACCGTACACCGAGGTGATGGCCACCGATGTCACCCAGCTGGCTACATTGCATGCTGCACTGCAGCAGGAAAACGAGCGCCTTGCCGATGCGAACCGCCGCGCAAAGCGCTTATATGACAATATGCCCGACATTGTGCGGGAGGAAGAAATCCTGAAAATGAAGATGCGCGTGCATGACGACATCGGCCATACCCTGCTTGCCGCACGGCGCGCACTGCGGCATGAGCATGACCTCGCCCGGCTCAGGAGCGAAGCTGCGAAGTGGGAAAGCTCCATCTCCCTGCTATGCCGCGCCCAGCAGGAGAATGCTGCAGAGGACCCGCTGAGCTATATGCAAAGGCGGGCGGCTGTGCTGGGTGCAGCCGTACAGCTGCGCGGTGCGTACCCTGCGGCACGCGCCACCCGCGAGCTCTACGCACTGATCCTGCGGGAGTGTACCTCCAACGGTGTGCGGCATGCGGGCGCCACGGAATTGTACGCCGATTCCGAGCATCGGCCACAGGCATGGCACCTTTGCATCACGAACAACGGCGCACCGCCCAGGGCGGAGATAAAGGAAGGCGGCGGGCTTTCCTCGCTCCGCCGCCGTATTGAAAAAGCAGGGGGTACAGTAACCGTACATTCCCTGCCTGTATTTGTTCTGGAAGTCACCCTGCCCGATAAGGAGAGCACTTATGATACGCGTTATGATCGTTGAGGACCAAAAGCTGGTACGGAGCCTGCTTGAAAGCTATATTCAGAACGAGGACGGGTATCAGCTTGCTGTGTCTATCCCCGGCGCTGCAGAGGCTCCAATCCTGTGCGATACCGAGGACATCGACCTTGTGCTGATGGATGTGCAGACAGAACACCGCGAAAACGGCCTGGCCGCCGCCAAAAAGATACGAGAAGCGCACCCGGAAATCAAGATCGTGGTGGCGACCTCGCTTATTGACACACAGGTCTTGGCACGCGCAAAAGCCGTGGGCGCAGACAGCCTGTGGTATAAGGACGGCGATGAAGGGACCCTGATGGAGGTCGTGCGCCGCACGATGGCGGGGGAGCATATCTTCCCCGATGCACCGCCCAGTGTGGAGATCGGCACTGCCATGAGCGCCGAGTTCACCAAAGGAGAGATGAAGGTCCTGCGCTGTCTTGTGCGCGGGCTGTCCTATAACGAGATTGCAAAAGAACTCGGCATCGAGCCATCCACCGTGAAGTACCACGTCATCAATATGCTGCAAAAGACGAACCTGGAGAATAAACTCCAGCTTGCCATCGCCGCCACCGAAGCCAAATTGGTGGTGGAGTTGGCAGAGGAGTAATTTGTAGTATATAAAAATAGTTGGCAGACCATGAACCGTTATTCCATAGCAAACGGTGCGTAAAAAGTAAAGTGCCCGCGGGCTAAGGAACGCCGCACTGTTCGAGTATCTCCGACGCTGCACCAGATCGTGCCTTCTTAAAATAGAGCAACAAAAAAACGCCCTACACTTTCGTGTAAGGCATTCTTTGGTGCACCATCAGTGGGCGCGTTAAGAATTCA
>OHVM01000642.1_pt1 | contig 12664 bp, 10 predicted proteins | sample 1579431 | NCBI WGS metagenome assembly OHVM01 (sample SAMEA3882524, study PRJEB24775) | human gut metagenome | biome: human-associated habitat; feature: intestine environment; material: feces | place: Netherlands | collected 2009/2010 | reverse complement strand
TAGGAGGTGAGACACATGTTTGATACAGTGATTGAGATGTTGTCTTATCCTTTTATGACAAGAGCGTTCCTTGTTGGATCACTGGTTGCATTATGTTCTGCATTACTGGGCGTCAGCCTTGTATTGAAACGGTATTCCATGATCGGTGACGGACTTTCCCATGTATCCTTTGGAGCCCTTTCCATTGCCCTGGCTATGGGCTGGTCCCCTTTAAAGGTATCGATCCCGGTAGTTGTACTGGCAGCGTTTTTCCTGCTCCGTATTACGGAAAACAGCCGGATCAAAAGTGATGCAGCCATTGCCATGATCTCTGCCAGCTCTCTGGCTATCGGTATTATCGTTACATCCTTAACAACAGGAATGACCACAGATGTAAGCAGCTATATGTTTGGAAGCATTTTAGCCATGACCAAAGAAGACGTGGTCTTATCAGCAGTATTGTGCATCATTGTACTGGGCCTGTTTGTACTTTGCTACAACCAGGTATTTGCAGTTACCTTTGATGAGAACTTTGCAAAAGCAACCGGTGTAAATGTAGGTGCCTACAATATGCTTATTTCCGTGCTTACAGCCGTTACCATTGTCCTTGGCATGCGTATGATGGGAGCCATGCTGATCTCAAGCCTTGTGATCTTCCCATGCCTTACCTCTATGCGCGTGTTTAAAAGCTTTACCAGCGTAGTGATCTCTTCCGGAATTCTTTCCCTGATATGCTTTTTGCTGGGAATGATGGCTTCCTATCAGTTTTCCACACCTGCAGGAGCCAGCGTGGTAGTGGTAAATCTCATTGCCTTCGGTTTGTTTTCCATGTGGCAGGTATTAGGCAGGAAACGGTAAAAAGCATAAAATCAGCATAAAACCAACATGCAGACCAGTGTTAATGAGAAAGAGGGGCCCATTACTTGACATTAAGGTCAGGTTGTGCCAAAATATCTAATTGACAGATTGAACAAACGGGATCATAAGATCCCATTGCAAAATGCTTTTCTAATTCTAATTTAAAGAAGGCATTAATAAAGAAAGAAGGAACATACGATGACAAAGATCGATATTATTTCCGGTTTCCTTGGAGCTGGAAAAACTACTTTTATTAAGAAGCTTTTACAGGAGGCTATTTCCGGTGAGCAGGTAGTCCTCATTGAAAATGAATTTGGCGAGATCGGTATTGACGGCGGATTTTTAAAAGACTCCGGTATCGAGATCCGTGAGATGAACTCCGGCTGTATCTGCTGCTCCTTAGTAGGTGATTTCGGAAAATCCTTATCTGAGGTACTGACCAAGTACAAACCAGACCGTATCATCATCGAACCATCAGGCGTTGGCAAGCTTTCCGACGTTATGAAGGCTGTTATTGATGTATCTGCAGATATGGATGTTGCATTAAACAGCGCAGTTACCATCGTAGATGCTGCAAAGTGCAAAATGTATATGAAGAACTTCGGTGAATTCTTCAACAACCAGATCGAGAATGCAGGAACCGTTGTACTCAGCCGTACAGATATTACTGATACTGCAAAGATCCAGAAGGATGTTGAGATGATCCGTGAGAAAAATCCAAAGGCTGCTATCGTTACCACTCCATTAGCAGAACTGGGCGGAAGCCAGCTTCTTGAGATCATCGAGAAGAGAGATACCATGTTAGATGACCTGTTAGAGGAAGTAAGAGAAAGCCATCATCACCATGATGATGACGACGATTGCTGCTGTGGCCATGACCACGATCATGAGCATCATCACGATCATGATGAAGACGAAGAACATGAACATCACCATCATCATGACCACGACGATGACTGCTGCTGCGGCCATGACCATGATCACGAACATCATCATCACCATCATGCAGACGAAGTATTCACCAGCTGGGGTATGGAGACCATCGTTCCTGTAACAAAGGATCAGCTGGAAGATATCTTAAAACGTCTGGCAGAGACCAAGGAATTTGGCGATGTTTTAAGAGCAAAGGGAATGCTTCCTACAGAAAATCCTGGCGAGTGGCTGTACTTTGACCTGGTACCGGAGCAGTATGAGATCCGTGACGGAAAGCCGGATTACACAGGTAAGGTTTGTGTCATCGGTGCCAGCCTGAAGGAAGAAGAATTAAACAAAGTATTCGGAAGAGGCTAATGAGGTTTAAGAATGGGAAATAACGAGATAGATGAAGATGTAATGCCCGTATTTCTGATCAACGGTTTTCTGGAAGCTGGAAAAACCCAGTTTCTGGAATTTACCATGGACCAGGAATACTTCCAGACAGAGGGAAAAACACTTCTGATCGTCTGCGAAGAAGGGGATACAGAATATGATGAAAAGAAGTTAAAGAAGCATCAGACTGCTGTTGTATATGTAGATGAACTTTCCAAACTGACACCGGCTTACTTAAATGAGCTGGAAGTGATCTATCGCCCGGAGCGTGTGCTCTTAGAGTGGAACGGTATGTGGAACCAGGACGAGCTGAAACTGCCGGATGACTGGAACATTTACCAGCAGATCACCATTATTGATGGTTCTACCTTTGATCTGTACATCCAGAATATGAAGCCGCTCCTTGGCGCTATGCTTCGTAATTCCGAACTGGTCATTGTAAACCGCTGCGATGGCATTGCAGATGAGAAGCTGACTTCCTATCGCCGTACCATCCGCGCTATGAGCCGTGAAAGTGAGATCGTTCTGGAAGATAAGAACGGCGAGATCGAGCAGGCAACCCTGGAAGAAGATCTTCCGTATGATATCAATGCAGATGTAATTGAGATCAAGCCTGCAGACTACGGTATCTGGTACATCGACTGTATGGATCAGCCGGAACGCTACAAAGGAAAGACCGTTGAATTTACCGCAATGGTATTAAAAAGCCCGAAATTCCCAAAGGGACAGTTCGTTCCGGGACGTATGGCTATGACCTGCTGTGAGGCAGATATGACATTCTTAGGTTTCATGTGCAAATGGAAAGACGCAGAAAAGTACAAGACCAAAGAATGGGTAAAGGTACGCGCTAAAGTCGGCGTAGAATACCAGAGAGATTACCACGGCGAAGGACCTGTCCTCTATGCCGAAAATGTGGAAAAAGCCGCTGAGATCAAGGACATTGTGCAGTTCTAGTGATGTTCTTGTGAAAATGCTATTTTCAGGAAGTGTAAGGAAGAACAGTTGTGTAAGTTCTTACATTGACATGAAAACAAAACTCTGATATAGTTATTGATTGTACGAAAGTGAGAGGATGAAAGGCCTGCATGTGCGTGCCGTTTTCGCCTCTCATTTTCTTGCTATTGCATGTTAAAAATATATGGTAACTTCAATTGCACTAAGTTCGTGGAATACCTCACTAAGTGCAACGAAGTGCTTTCGCACGTAAGCGTTCTGGAAGACGAACACTTACGTGCTCAATGCAGGAATATGGGCCGTTTTCAACCTGTCGATTGTCCACATCCTGAGTGCAGATGTACGAATGTGGCGGATGCAATCCGACACAGGCGGACATGTGCAAATCGAAGGCCAGTGGACAATGACATGTTGAAAAATTAAGGCCCATATTCCTGCGGAACTTAGATTAAGAATAGAAAGAGGATATTTACAATTAATGGATGTAACAAAATTTGAAGAATTACAGTTAGATGACCGTATCATAAGAGCTATTACCGAGATGGGCTTTGAAGAAGCTTCTCCGATCCAGGCTCAGGCGATCCCTGTTGTATTAGAAGGCAGAGACATGATCGGTCAGGCACAGACAGGAACAGGAAAGACCGCTGCTTTCGGACTTCCTCTGTTACAGAAGGTAGACCCGAAGGTAAAGAAGCTTCAGGCCATTGTCCTGCTTCCAACCAGAGAGCTGGCAATCCAGGTAGCTGAAGAACTGCGCCGTTTTGCAAAATTTATGCACGGCATCAAGGTTCTGCCTGTATACGGCGGTCAGGACATTGTCCGTCAGATCCGCGCCTTAAAAGATGGCACCCAGATCGTAGTAGGAACCCCGGGCCGTGTGATGGATCATATGCGCCGTAAGACCGTAAAAATGGACCATGTACATACCGTAGTTTTAGACGAAGCAGACGAAATGTTGAACATGGGCTTTTTAGAGGATATGGAGACCATTTTAAGCCAGCTGCCGGAAGAGCGCCAGACCCTGATGTTCTCCGCAACCATGCCTCAGGCCATTGCTGACATTGCAAAGAAGTTCCAGAAAGATCCGGTAACAGTCCGCGTGATCAAAAAAGAACTGACTGTACCGAAAGTGACCCAGTATTATTATGAAGTAAAGCCAAAAAACAAAGTAGAGGTTATGTGCCGTCTGTTAGACATGTACTCCCCAAAGCTGTCTATCGTATTCTGCAACACCAAGCGCCAGGTAGATGAACTGGTTCAGGCACTTCAGGGAAGAGGTTATTTTGCAGAAGGCCTTCACGGTGATTTAAAGCAGGTACAGCGTGACCGCGTTATGGAAAGCTTTAGAAACGGACGTACCGATATCCTGATTGCTACAGACGTAGCAGCAAGAGGCATTGACGTAGGAAATGTAGAAGCTGTATTTAACTACGATATCCCACAGGATGATGAATATTATGTACACCGTATCGGTCGTACCGGAAGAGCAGGAAGAGAAGGAAAGGCATTCAGCCTGGTAGTTGGCAAGGAAGTTTACAAGCTTCGTGACATCCAGCGCTACTGCAAGACCAAGATCATCCCACAGGCCATCCCGTCCTTAAATGACATTACCGAGATCAAGGCAGACAAGATCTTAGACCAGGTTCAGGACATTTTAAATGACGCAGATCTCACAAAGATCGTAAATATCATTGAAAAGAAGCTGATGGAAGATGATTACACTTCCTTAGATCTGGCTGCAGCCCTCTTAAAAATGAGCATGGGCGATGACAATGAAGATATCATTGATAACTATATGCCTGCAAGATCCTTAGACGATCTGGACAGCTATGGCAGAAATTCCAGAGGCAGAGACCGTGGCAGAAATAACAGCCGCCGCAAAGGCGCTACCGACCGAGCAGCTGTTGACTATGTATTAAACGGCGGTGAAGAGCGCATGGCAAGACTGTTCATCAATATCGGTAAGTCCCAGCGTGTAACACCGGGAGATATCCTGGGCGCAGTTGCAGGAGAGTCCGGTATTCCAGGACGTCTGGTAGGAAGTATTGATATGTATGACGGCTATACTTTCGTAGATGTACCGGCTGAATATGCAGAAGATGTATTAAATGCCATGAGCCATGCCCGCATCAAAGGCAAACATATCCACGTAGAAAAAGCAAATTCCAAACGATAAAAATTCAAATCAGAAAAGTAAAAGACACTCGGAAACCTACCAGAGTGTCTTTACAATATGCAGGGAGTGATAAATTTGAAAGGAAAAAAAGCAGAAGCAGAAGTAAGGACCAACGTAATGAGGCTGTTAGACGCAGCAGGGATCCATTATGAAACAGGAACATATGAAGTAGATGAAAATGACCTTTCCGGCAGCCATGCTGCTGACCTGATGGGGATCGATCATGACCAGATGTATAAGACCCTTGTATTAAAAGGGGAGAAAAAGGGATATCTTGTATGCTGTATCCCGGTAGATGAAGAACTGGACTTAAAGAAAGTGGCAAAAGCAGCGGGAGAGAAAAAAGTGGAGATGATCCACGTAAAAGATATGTTAGGTATCACCGGTTACATCCGGGGCGGCTGTTCTCCAATCGGAATGAAGAAAAAATTTCCAACATATATTGAAGAAACTGCCCAGTTATATGATACAATTATGGTAAGCGCAGGACAGAGAGGCGTACAGGTCACTGTAAGTCCGGAAGACCTGAGGGAGTATGTAGACGGAACCTTTGTTGGACTTGTGTAGGTGATGGTTACGATCGTCTCAAAACGGTCTCAAAAGATAGAATACCTTAATGCAGGTTTGTAAATGAAATCAGGTATCACGGAAAACGGACTGCGCTTTTGATGGCATATTATGCAGATAACATCCGAAAGGAGAAACGCAATATGGAGAAAAAACAGGCAGTTGTTACCTCAGACACCCTTACAAAAGAGCAGATCAGGGAACTGGCGGCAAAATCCCTTGCAGGTATTAAAAACTCCTATGCCCCTTATTCCCATTTCCACGTTTCCGCTGTCCTTCTTAGTGAAAACGGCAATATCTATACAGGAAATAACATAGAAAATGCCGCCTACACCCCTTCTGTATGCGCCGAGCGCTGCGCTTTCTTTAAAGCAGTCAGCGAAGAAGAACGTGACTTTGCAGCTATTGCCCTTTGCGGCGGCTTAAAGGGAGTAGTAAAGGATTACTGTGCCCCCTGCGGGGTCTGCCGTCAGGTGATGCGGGAATTCTGTAAGCCGGATTTTAAGATCATTCTGGTAAAGTCCGAAGAAGAGTGGAAGGTATATACCTTATCCCAATTGTTGCCGGAAGGTTTTGGACCGGAAAATCTTCGGGCGTAGATCCGGCAGGACAATACGGGTGTTACAGTTCAGCTTAATACCTGAAATCAAGACGCAAATACTAACAATATATAACAATATTAACTAAAAAAACAGGCTTGAAAAACATAAAATGTTGGGTTATAATAGCACCATAATAAATGAAGCGCATATGTGATACCTGGGATGTGCGAAGTTCTTACCAATTTTGAACCTACATTAGACTAAAGGGATTCCAATATTTTTAAGCGGATGTCATGCCTCCTTTTTAAGCGTGGAAGGCAGAAGTTTAAGTGAGGTTGCCCACCTAGCATTGCTAGGCGTCAATAAGTAAGAGACGGCATCTTGGGGTCACAGAAGATAAAAGCAGCGAGGTTCTCGCTGCTTTCTTTTTATAGTACATGGGCTTGCTGAATATACTTGTGCGAATAAGGTGACAGATATTATGAAAATGATCGGGAAGTTAAATGAAAAGGATCTAAAGATCAACAAAAAACAGATGATTTTGTGGATGGGAGGAATACTGGCGGCAGTGATCCTGCTTATGGTGTTCATTGTAAAAGTGGAACCTCCTGCAGAAGGAATATCCAGGGCAGAAGCAGCCAAAGCCCTGGCTCTGGTTTTTGAAGATCCCCAGACCTTGGAAGATATGGCTTCTGAACGGGAAAATTCCTCTTTTACAGACAAGGAAAAGGGAAACTGGTTTGTAAAATATATGGATTATCTTTATGAAAAAGGTTATCTGGATACAGAGATCACACCGGCGACTCTTACTTCTGCCCAGGGAAATCTTACATATGAGGATGTAAATACGGTAGCAGAAAAGCTGTCATCCGGCCTTGAAAAACAGGTGGGAATGACCAGATGGAATAAGAAAAAGACATTTTCAAGAAATGACTGGTGGGAGCTTTATAAGGCCATTGTAAAAGAGACGGACAAAGATGGAAATATGAAAGAAGTTTCCGCTGTTTTGTTTGGCACACCTTCTAATATGGAACAGGCCGAAAGCTGGACTGCTTATACAACAGAAGGTACCTTTGGCTTTCAGGGACTGGCTCTGGACGCATATCTTGACTGCGAGATCCGTTTCTGGGCCAGAGGCCAGGAAATGGCAGGTATGACCCAGATCGTAAGCGAGGAGCCTGTTTATAAGAATATATGGGTCTCTGATGTAAAAAAAGATCAGTTTACGGTTTACATCGGCAAATATGTAAGAACTTTTACAGCAGAAGGTAAACTGGCATCCCAGGCAGAAGAGAAGAATGAAGAACTGAGATCCTGTGTGGCTGACCTGCATATGGAAAAGGGAAAGCTGAAAAAGATCACTGTGAAAAAAGAACGGGTCCATGGAAAGGTCCTTGCAGTGACGGATGAGTCTATTGAACTGGAAGGCTATGGTTGCGTACCCATCGATGACAATTTTCATGTATACAAGACCTACGGGGATTTCCAGGTCCTTGGAAAAGGAAACATCCTGGTAGGTTATGATCTGCAGGAATTTGTGGCAGCTGACGGAAAGCTTTGTGCCGCTGTTCTGGAACAGCCATTTGATGCGGAAACCATCCGCGTCCTGATCATGGATAATGGTTTTAAGCAGATCTTTCATGATACCATAGAACTTACTGCAAATTGCGATGGGGAACTGATCTACGAAAAGGAAAACGGAGAAAATCAGGAAAGCTCCTTTAAGAAAGGGGATACATTCTCCTACGAAGCATCTGATAAAAAGCTGGAAAACGGACGTATGATCTTAAAACCGGAAGACAGTGAAGGAATTACCGTCACTTCCTTAGAACGTGGCCAGGGACAGCCTACTTACAGTGGTTCTATAGAAGTGAAAGCAGAAGAGGGCGGCTTAGTCCTTATTAACGAGTTGTACCTGGAAGATTATTTAAAGAAGGTAGTTCCAAGTGAAATGCCTGCGTCCTATGAAAAAGAGGCATTAAAAGCCCAGGCAGTGTGTGCCCGGACTTATGCCTACCGCCAGATCCAGGGAAATGCCTACGGGCAGTATGGTGCCCATGTGGATGACAGCACTAATTTCCAGGTGTACAACAATATAAGTACCAGCGAGCGTACAGACCAGGCAGTAAATGAGACCTGTGGACAGATGCTTTTCTATAATGATAAGCCCATAGAAGCCTTTTATTATTCCACTTCCTGCGGCCATGGGGCAGATGGAAGTGTATGGGGCAATGAAGGGGCGGCTCTGCCCTACCTGCGTTCCATGCAGATCAAAAAAGGCGCAAGAGAGCTGACTATGGAAGATAATGATACTTTTGATGATTACATACGGTCAAAAAACATTACTTCTTATGATGCTTCTTATCCTATGTTCCGCTGGCATGTGGATATTAAAGCCAGTATCCTTTCCGCACAGATCCCGGGAGTGGGAAATGTAACCGATGTAAATGTAGTATCCAGAGGTTTAGGTGGCATTGCTTCTGAAGTAGAAGTAAAAGGCGATGGAGGAAGCTACAAGATCAAAGGCCAGAGCCAGGTAAGAAGTATGCTTGGAAATACGGAACTTGTAATAAAGAAACAGGACGGAAGCGATATGACAGGAACGGCAGCCCTTCCAAGTGCGTTTATTTCCGTTGAGAAGCGCACGGCAGAGGACGGAAGCATTGTATTCCGGGTATACGGCGGCGGTTTCGGACATGGAGTTGGAATGAGCCAGAACGGCGCCCACAGCATGGCAAAGGCAGGAAAGACGTATAAAGACATCCTTGATTTCTTCTATCATGGAGCGGAGATCAGGACAGAATAAGACCGATGTGTCCGGCTGGCAGCCGGAGGCAGAGACCTGGTCTGGGAAAACAGAATACGGGCATAAAAAAACACGGTTTAGGAAACGGAAATATTTCCTGACCGTGTTTTTTAGTTGTTATGTATCTGGAAGCAGCTGCCGGTGACAGCTTTTGCCAATATCTTGTTAGCCACTGCCAAAGGCAGCTGGCAGACTGGCTTTATATATTATTTAATCATATGGTTAGGATAATAAGAAAACCTCTACATTCTGTATTCCGTGATTTTTTGATTCTGCGTGTGTATCATAAAAAATATCAATGTGATGGCCTTTTACACCGCCGCCTTTGTCCTCGGCAATGTAAACCACCCCGTTGATCATAACCCTGGTTCCATATGGGATCACTCTTGGGTCAACAGCAATGGTGTGCTGGGAGCTGGCAACGGCACCGGTACAGGTGTTTCTTCCCCAGCCTGCGGAGCAGCTTCTGCAAGGGCAGTAACCGGTAGTTTTAAAAACACCCAGGGAAACCATCTGGGAAGCCGGTTCTTCAACGTTTTCGGCAGCTTCTGTTTCCTGCTGATCCTGATCGTTTGCAGCTTCTTCTGTTTGCTGTGCCTGTTCGGAACTGTCATTTTCAGAAGCGAATGCACAAAAGGCAGAGCCAATTATAAAAAATACAGTGATAAAAGTCGTGGTTAATAGTTTCTTCATGTTCATTTCTACCTCCTTTTGCAGTCGGAAAGGACAAGGACTGCGGTCGTTCACAATGCCTCATAATATTTGCAATGTATTTTTAATATATTATAAATATATGTAACACTTTTGTAATATATGAACGATAAAGTAATATTTACCACATTTTTTTAAATCTGTCAAGAAAAACACAAAATGCGCAAAAAGCCCTTGACAAATTCTTTATAAAGGAATATATTATGCAATGTAGATGTTAGCACTCCAATAAGTTGAGTGCTAATAACAAAAGAAACAGCGAACAGGAGGCAGGAACACATGGATGCGCAGTTGGATGAGCGTAAGGTCACTATATTAAAAGCGATCATAAAGACTTATCTGGAAACAGGCGAGCCGGTGGGTTCCCGGACGATTTCCAAGTATTCGGAACTGAAACTCAGTTCTGCCACCATCCGCAATGAGATGTCAGACCTGGAAGAGATGGGCTACATTATACAGCCACATACATCAGCAGGACGTATTCCTTCTGATAAGGGATACAGGTTCTACGTTGACCAGATCATGCAGGAGAAAGAAAACGAAGTCACAGAATTTAAGGATGTGATGGTCCAGAAAGTAGATAAACTGGAACTGGTCCTTAAGAAAATGGCTCAGGCTCTTGCGGCAAATACCAATTATGCAGCGATGATCAGCGGACCAAGCTACCACAAGACAAAGCTGAAATTCATACAGCTTTCCAGAGTAGAAGCAAATAAGCTTCTGGTGGTAGTGGTTGTGGAAGGCAACATCATCAAGAACACCATGATCGATATTGGCGAAGATCTGGGAGAACAGGAACTTCTCAATCTGAACATCCTCTTAAACAGCAGCTTAAACGGACTGACCATTGAAGAGATCAATCTTGGGATTATCAGCAAGCTGAAAGAAGATGCAGGCATTCACAGTAAGGTGATCGAACTGGTACTGAATGAAGTCGCAGAAGCTATTAAAGCGGGCGGCGAGGACCTGCAGATCTATACCAGCGGAGCGACCAACATTTTCCGGTATCCGGAACTGGCTGAAGGAGAAAAGGCCAGCAAGCTGATCGGAACATTAGAACAAAAAGAAGTGCTGCAGGAGTTTGTTTCCGATGTGAACGCAGACCAGCAGGGCGAAGGAGGCATCCAGGTATACATTGGTGATGAAACACCGATCCAGTCCATGAAGGACTGCAGCGTGGTCACAGCCAATTATGATCTGGGCGGGGGCCTTCGGGGAACCGTAGGAATTATCGGTCCTAAGCGAATGGATTATGAAAAAGTTCTTGGAACTTTGAAAAATCTCATGAACCAGCTGGATGCAGCATTTAAAAAGGATGAAAGGTGATAGCAGTGAGCGAAGAAATGAAAAATGAAGATCTGAAGGATCCGTCCAATATGGAACAGGAAGCTTCTGAGGAGACTGCTTCTGAGAACACTGAAACAAGTGCAGAAGAGAAGACCACAGAAAAAGCACCTGAGAAAGAGGGCTTCTTTAAAAAGAAAAAAGATCCTAAGGATGAAAAAATAGAAGAACTTACCGACCGGGTAAAACGCCAGATGGCAGAATTTGATAATTTCCGCAAGAGAACGGAAAAAGAAAAATCTACCATGTACGAGATGGGTGCAAAAGACATCATCGAGCGTATGCTTCCGGTAGTTGATAATTTTGAAAGAGGCTTAGCTTCCATTCCGGAGAGCGAAAAAAATACAGCTTTTGCTGAGGGAATGGAAAAAATATATAAGCAGTTCCAGAAAGTCTTAGAAGACGTCGGTGTAAAAGCCATTGAGGCAGCCGGACAGCCATTCGATCCTAACTTCCACAATGCAGTGATGCATGTAGAAGATGAAAGCTTAGGAGAGAATATCGTAGCTGAGGAACTTCAGAAAGGCTATATGTACCGTGACAGTGTTGTAAGACACAGCATGGTTAAAGTAGCGAACTGACATTGAGCACTTAACGAGGTCTTTTCGAGTTTAGTGCGAAAGTCGTTCCCGAAACTTGGCGAGGTCTTTTCGAGCCTTAGTTGAGTGGAACATTTATTATGATTTTTTCATCAAACATATATAACAGGAGGAAAAAACTATGAGTAAGATTATTGGTATCGACTTAGGTACAACTAATAGCTGCGTAGCCGTTATGGAAGGTGGAAAGCCAACCGTTATCGCTAACGCAGAGGGCGTAAGAACCACACCATCTGTTGTGGCATTTACAAAAACAGGAGAAAGACTGGTAGGTGAGCCTGCTAAGCGTCAGGCAGTTACCAATGCAGACAGAACCATTGCTTCTATCAAGCGTCATATGGGTACTGACTACAAGGTAGACATTGATGGAAAGAAATACACTCCACAGGAGATCTCCGCAATGATCCTTCAGAAGCTGAAAGCAGATGCTGAAAGCTATCTGGGCGAGACTGTAAGCGAAGCAGTTATCACTGTTCCTGCATATTTCAACGATGCACAGCGTCAGGCAACCAAGGATGCCGGTAAGATCGCTGGTCTGGATGTAAAGCGTATCATCAACGAGCCTACAGCAGCAGCATTAGCTTACGGCCTTGACAATGAAAAAGAGCAGAAGATCATGGTATATGACCTTGGTGGTGGTACATTCGATGTATCTATCATTGAGATCGGTGATGGTGTTATTGAAGTTCTTTCTACCAACGGTGATACACACCTTGGCGGTGATGACTTCGATAATGCAATTACCAACTGGATGATCTCTGAATTCAAGAAGGCAGAAGGCGTAGACCTTTCCGGCGATAAGATGGCTCTTCAGAGATTA
>OHVM01000634.1_pt1 | contig 12835 bp, 10 predicted proteins | sample 1579431 | NCBI WGS metagenome assembly OHVM01 (sample SAMEA3882524, study PRJEB24775) | human gut metagenome | biome: human-associated habitat; feature: intestine environment; material: feces | place: Netherlands | collected 2009/2010 | reverse complement strand
GTTGACCGTGATGTGGCGGTCGGGCCATTTGTAGCCCAGATTCTTCACGGCAGAGCGGACACGGTCGCCGCTTTCCCGCACGGCGGAATCCGGCAGGCCAACCATGGCAAATTTGGGCAGACCGCCGCTGATGTGGGTTTCCACGGTAACGGGGTAGCCATCCAGCCCCGTTACCCCCAGGCTGACAACGTGTGCATACATGGCGCAGCCAACTCCTTTTTTTCAACAAATTGCGTACTTTGATTATTTTCAGTATATCCTGTTCCGCCCGCGGCGGCAAGCATATTTTTTGTGCCCAAAATCTGCCTTGACGCTGTAGGGTAAAAAACAGGCAAAGCCCCGGCAAAAAGCCGGAATTCCAGCTTTTTTTGATTGACAACGCAAACTAAAATTGATATATTTAATTTGAACAAGTAAATTTACCCAAAACTTTTACAGGGTAAGAAAGTGATGGTGTCCAAAATGTATAAAGAAATGTACAGCCGTTGGCTTGCTGCCAACCTGGATGACCCCGACCTGAAGCCGGAGCTGGAATCGATTCAGAACGATGACGCTGCCATTCAGGATCGTTTTGCCGTTGCCCTTAAGTTCGGCACTGCCGGTCTGCGCGGTGTGATCGGCGCCGGTACCAACCGCATGAACGTGTATGTTGTGCGCCAGGCTACCCAGGGCCTTGCCAACTGGGTCAAGACCCAGGGCGGCACCCAGACCGTTGCGATCAGCTATGACAGCCGCATCAAGAGCGATGTGTTTGCCAAGGCTGCTGCCGAAGTTCTGGCCGCCAACGGCGTAAAGGTGCGCATTTACAGCGCCCTGATGCCGGTTCCCGCACTGAGCTTTGCTACCCGGTATTATAACTGCAACGCCGGTATCATGGTAACGGCATCCCACAACCCGGCCAAGTACAACGGCTATAAGGCCTACGGCCCCGATGGCTGCCAGATGACCGATGAGGCCGCTGACATCGTGTACGCCGAAATCCAGAAGACCGACATCCTGACCGGCGCCAAAACCATGCCGTTTGCCGAGGGGCTGGAAAAGGGCATCATCGAATACGTTGGCGATGACTGCATCAACGCCCTGTACGAAGCAATCGAAGCCCGCTCCATCCGTCCCGGTATCTGCAAGACCGCTGGCCTGAAGCTGGTTTACAGCCCGCTGAACGGCTCCGGCCTGGTTCCGGTCACCCATGTTCTGCATGACATCGGCATTACCGATATCACCGTTGTGCCGGAACAGGAAAAGCCGGACGGCAATTTCCCCACCTGCCCGTACCCCAACCCCGAAATTTTCGAGGCTCTGCGCCTTGGCCTGGAACTGGCCGAAAAGTCTGGTGCAGACCTGATGCTGGCCACTGACCCCGATGCTGACCGCGTTGGCATTGCCGTTAAGTGCAAGGATGGCAGCTATGAGCTGCTTTCCGGCAACGAAGTCGGCGTTCTGCTGCTGGATTACATCTGCGCGGGCCGCATTGAGCAGGGAACCATGCCCAAAGACCCCGTCATGTGCAAGTCCATCGTGTCCACCCCGCTGGCGGACAAGGTGGCCGAGCATTACGGTGTTGAGTGCCGCAATGTGCTGACCGGCTTTAAGTGGATCGGCGATCAGATCGCCAAGCTAGAAGCTGCTGGTCAGGTTGACCGCTTCATCTTTGGCTTTGAGGAAAGCTATGGCTACCTGGCTGGTCCTTACGTCCGCGATAAGGATGCCATCATCGGCTCTATGCTGATTTGCGAAATGGCTGCTTATTACCGCGCAAAGGGCAGTTCCATCAAGGAAGAGCTGGAGCGCATTTACGCCGAGTATGGCCGCTACCTGAACAAGGTGGACAGCTTTGAGTTCCCGGGCCTGTCCGGCATGGACAAGATGGCGAGCATTATGTCCGGCCTGCGCGAGAACCCGCCCAAGGACTTTGGCGGTGACGCCGTTGTAAAGGTTGTGGACTATAAAAAGCCTGAAGAGACCGGTCTGCCCGCCGCCAACGTGCTGATCTACACCCTGGCATCCGGCTGCACCGTTGTGGTGCGCCCCTCCGGCACCGAGCCGAAGATCAAGACCTACTTTACCACCAAGGGCAAAGACCTGGCCGAAGCCGAAGCCAAGAAAGAAGAACTGGCCGCTGCTGTTAAGCCGCTGCTGGCATAATGTGATTCCATAGGTTTGGCGCTTTTGGGCCGCCTGCTGTAATACGCAGACGGCCTTTTTTGTATACAGCCCCCTAGCCGCCGCAGTGAGGAAATAACGCGCATTTTCAGGCTCCGCTTGGAAAATCACCCCTCAGTCACCTTCGGCGACAGCTCCCCTCGAAGGGGAGCCAAAGGGCTTTGCGGAAAATTGTTGCGGCATCTGCTACAAGGCCCCGGAACGGTCAAGACCGTTCCCTACAGAGCATTTTATTGTGTGCGGCCAACCCACAAACACCCAGTAGGGCGGGGGTACCCGACTCCGCCGGAAACTTACCGGAGCAGATACAAAAAACGTGTGATGTACTTTGCCCCACAGTAGGAGACGGCGTCCTCGAGGTCCCGGATGGGCATATAAATGATTGTACTTTTGCTGGCAATTTGCCGCCGCAAAAGATTGCCCGCACTACTTGACAAAGCACAAAAACTCTGGTAAAATACTCTAGCAATCGTTCAGAGGGCTGCTCCACACGCACAGGATGGCGTCTGCTGGTAGCCGAAATTCGAAGATTGTGATGAGCACATATATCAAGTATGGCTCCCTTTAGTCATGATCGAGAAAGAGGTGAAATGAAAATGAAGCAGGGTATTCATCCCAACTATGTGGATTGCACCATTACCTGCGCATGCGGCAACGTGATCCATACCCGCGATACCAAGCCGGAGATCCGCGTTGAAGTTTGCAGCAAGTGCCATCCCTTCTACACCGGCAAGCAGAAGCTGGTTGACACCGGCGGACGTGTTGAGCGCTTTAAGCGCCGCTACGCCAACAAGGCTGGCAAGTAATTGCATTAAGGTTTTGTATACCGCAGATGGCAACATCTGCGGTATTTTTTTCAAATACATCATCTTGCATCTCAAAGGAGAACCCCTATGCCGGACTATCAAACGATCCGCGGTATTTCCACCTTTGAATATGAAGAAAAGCGCTCCCGCTTTATTGCTTCCGCTGCGTTTGCCGATACCGAGGAAGCTGCCCTTGCCCACCTGAACCGCATCAAAGCGGCCAACCGCACCGCGCGGCATAATGTGTATGCCTATGTTCTGCGCGAGGGCGGTCGCACCCGCTACAGTGATGACGGCGAACCCGCCAAAACCGCCGGTACCCCCGTGCTGGAAGCCATCGGCCATGCGGGGCTTTCGGATGTGATCGTGGTGGTTACGCGGTACTTTGGCGGAGTTCTGCTGGGTACCGGCGGGCTGGTGCGGGCCTACACCGCGGCGGCATCCGGAGCCTTGCAGCAGGCGGAGATTGTCAGCATGCGGCTGGTGACGGATTGCGCCGTGACCGTGCCATACCCCAAGTTTGAACAGGCCCAGCGGATGATCGCAGCCGCCGGGGCCAAACTGCAGGAACCGGAGTATGCCGATGCTGTGACCCTGCGCTGGCGCATGCCTGCCGGAACCGAAGAAGCCCTGTGCCATGACCTGAGCGAGCTGACCCGCGGCAGTGCTGAAGTGACGATCAGCAAACCACTTTACGCAGCTTTTTGATGCTGCGCAGTCATTTCTGGCAAGAAAGCAGAATTTCCCATGAAATTTTTACATTTCATACAAGTGTTTGGCGGCTTTTTATCGTATTTATAATATAGAGAGCCGTTTTTGGGCATGATATGCCCAACGGGGAACCGGATAGGGGAAAGGAGGCTGCGCCGTGACTGTGCGGGAAGAGACCCAGACAATTGAACGCCTGACCTTAAGCCCCTATGCCGCTTTAAGTGAGCAGAGCTTTGGCCGCCGCACCCCGGAACCGGAAGATGACCTGCGGACCTGCTACCAGCGTGACAGGGACAGAATTTTGCACTGTAAAAGTTTCCGGCGGTTGAAGCAGAAAACACAGGTGTTTCTTTCGCCGGAGGGCGACCACTACCGCACCCGGCTGACCCACACGCTGGAAGTCAGCCAGATTGCCCGAACCATTGCCCGCGCCCTGCGGCTGAATGAGGACCTGACCGAAGCCATTGCCCTGGGGCATGATCTTGGCCACACCCCATACGGCCACGCGGGGGAGCGCGCACTGAACCGGCTGTGCCCCGGCGGGTTTACCCACTACCGCCAAAGCCTGCGGGTGGTGGACTACCTGGAAAAGGACGGCAAGGGCCTGAACCTTTGCTGGGAGGTGCGCAACGGGATTATTACCCACACCAAAGGCGCCTGGGCCCGCACGATGGAAGGCTGTACCGTGCGCTATGCGGACCACATTGCCTTTTTGAACCATGATATTGAGGATGCCGTGGCCGCCGGTGTGCTGAACCCCGCCGCCCTGCCGCGGGATGCCGTGCAGGTGCTGGGAAATACCAAATCCCGACGCATCACCACAATGATCACTGACCTTGTGGCAAACAGCGCAAACTGCAAAAATGGGAAAATGCAGTTTTCCCCCGAAGTGGAGGAGGCATACGGTGTGCTGAAAGACTTTATGTACAGCACGGTGTATGTGGACAAGGATGCCAAGCGCGAAGAGAAAAAAGTGGACAAGATGATCGAAGCGCTGTATGAGCGCCTTTGCGCGGACCCCACGCTGATGCCTAATTTTTATATGCAGGTGGCATATCACCAGGGAATGGACCGTGCCGTGGCGGATTATATTTCCGGCATGAGCGATGAATTTGCTACCCGCCTGTTTGAGGAGCTGTTTGTGCCGCAAAAGTGGCAGGTGCTATAAAATTGGCAGTATGTTAGAGCACTGCCGCCCGCTAACCTATAAATTATTACGATATATACGCGAAAGGAGGCCCGGAGCCCCATTGATCCCACAGGAATACATACAGGAAGTGGTTGCACGCAATGATATTACCGAAGTAATCGGCCAATATGTGCAGCTGCGTCATCGCGGGCGGACCTATACCGGGTTGTGCCCTTTCCATAACGAGAAAACCCCTTCGTTTACCGTCTACCCGGATACCCAAAGTTTTTACTGCTTTGGCTGCGGTGCGGCGGGGGATGTGATTAACTTTGTGCGCAAAATTTCCAACCTGGGCTATGTGGAAGCTGTTAAACAGCTGGCGGGCCGTGCCGGGATGCCCATGCCGGAGGAGGACGACCAGGAAAGCCGTTCCCGCTCCCGCCTGTTGGAGATCAACCGCTGCGCCGCGCGCTACTTCTACGAGAACCTCAACGCCAAAACGCCGGAGGCCGCCATGGCCCGCCGCTACTGGAAGGAAAAGCGCGGCCTGTCCGACGCCGCCATCCGCCGGTTCGGCCTTGGCTACGCACCGGAGGACTTCGGCGGCCTGCTGCACTACCTCAAGCGCCGCGGCTTCAGTGAGGAGGAGCTGGAAACCTCCGGCCTCGTCAAGCGCAGCGCCAAGGGCAACCTCTATGACATCTTCCGCCACCGCGTCATGGTGCCCATCATTGATGTGCGCGGGGCCATCATTGCCTTCGGCGGGCGTGTGCTGGACGACTCCAAGCCCAAGTACATCAACAGCCCTGAGACGATGGTCTACCACAAATCCCGCACGCTGTTTGCGCTGAATGTGGCAAAAAAATCAACGTCCAAGCGGTATATCCTCTGCGAAGGGTATATGGACGTCATCTCGATGCACGAAGCCGGGTTTGATACCGCTGTCTGTGCCTGCGGCACGGCTTTGACGCCGGAGCAGGTCAAGCTGCTGACGGAATACGCCGACGAAGTGGTGCTGAGCTATGACTCGGACGAAGCAGGCCAGAAGGCAACGGAGCGCAGTTTGGCGCTGTTTTCCGGTACCAATTTGCAGGTGCGGGTGCTGAACATCCCCGGTGCCAAGGACCCGGATGAATTTATTAAAAATATGGGGGCTGATGCCTTTAAGGAGCGGATCGCCCAGGCAAAGAACAGCTTCCTATTTGAAATAGATGTATTAAAACGGAACTATCAATTAGAAGATCCGGAGCAGAAGACGAAATTTTATCAGGAAACAGCAAAGAAGCTTTTACAGTTTGGAGAACTGCTGGAGCGGGATAATTACATCCAGGCAGTATCCAGGGAGCAGATGATCAAAGAAGAGGAGCTTCGCCAGCTGGTAAACCGTCTGGGAATGCAGATGGGCTTAAAAGCCGGTGACAGCTACAGGGAAGATGCTTCCGGAAGAAATGTTATTTCCAGGGAAAATGGAAGCGGTCCAGGTAATGATATGGGCCGGCCGGAATATGGCGGCAATCCTTATGAGGGACAGGCAGCGCAGAACCAGGCGGCCATAAAGAAAACAGGAAGAAAGCAGGAGCGGGAAGACGGCATACGAAGATCCCAGAGACTGCTGCTTACCTGGCTGATCGAAAATCCGGCGTTATTTGACAAGATAAAAGGCATTATAACAGCCGATGATTTTGTGGAAGACCTGTACCATCAGGTGGCAGTCATGGTATTTGAAGGCCATGAAGCAGGAAATGTAAATCCGGCAGGTATTTTAAGCCGGTTCATCAATGATGAAGACCAGTACAAAGAAGTAGCGGCATTATTTAATGCCAGCTTAAAAGAATCCTTAAACAATGAGGAGCAGAAAAAGGCATTTGCGGAAACTGTGATGAAAGTGAGAAAGAACAGTTTGGATACCGCAAGCCGGAATGCGAAAGATATAGCCCAGCTGCAGGAGATCATAAAGCAGCAGGCAGCGTTAAAACAGCTGCATATATCTTTGGATTGATTTAAGGAGGAACACTATGGAAAGAACGCGCAGAGAGGAATCTTTAAGCTTTAAGGAAAAAATGGGACGGCTTTTAGCAGATGCCCGTGCCGGGAAACGGCAGTTGGAATATCGTGATATTTTCCGGTATTTCAGACCAAAAGAGCTGAAAGAGGAAGAACTGGACCGCGTTCTTGACATATTAGCGGAAAACCAGGTTCAGATCCTGGATGAAGGGGAAGAGCAGGATGCAGGGGAAAGTGAACCTGTATCAGAGGAAAAAACGGGGCAGGCGGATCCGGTCTGCCTGTATTTAAAAGAAATTGGAAAAATTTCCCTTTTAACCCCGGAAGAAGAATTAATGCTGGCAAAGGAAGTAAGGGCCGGAAGCAGAGAAGCAAAAGAGAAACTGGCAAGGGCAAATCTGCGGCTGGTAGTCAGTATTGCCAAGCATTACGCAGGCAGGGGAATGGCATTTTTAGATCTGGTCCAGGAAGGAAACCTGGGGCTTATGCGGGCGGTAGAGAAGTTTAATTACGAAAAAGGCTACCGTTTCAGCACCTATGCTACCTGGTGGATCCGCCAGTCCATTACAAGGGCGATAGCAGATCAGGCAAGGACTATCCGCATCCCGGTGCATATGGTAGAAGTCATCAACCGGGTGATGCGAAGTTCCAGAAGGATGCTTCAGGAACTGGGACGGGAACCTACTACTCAGGAAATTGCAGAACGCTTACATATGACCAGCAAAAAAGTAGAAGAAGTGCTGAATATGGCCCAGGAGCCGGTTTCTTTGGAAACACCGGTGGGAGAGGAAGAGGACAGTCATCTGGTGGATTTTATCCAGGATGAAAAAATGTCTTTTTTGCAGGATGAGGCTTCTTTTGTGTTTTTACATGAGCAGCTGATGGAAGTATTAAAAACGTTGACTCCGAGAGAACAGCAGGTATTGTCATTGCGGTTTGGGCTTTATGACGGGCAGCCAAGAACATTGGAAGAAGTGGGAAAGCAGTTTCATGTGACCAGGGAACGGATCCGCCAGATCGAGGATAAAGCCCTGCGCAAACTGCGCCACCCCAGCAGAAGCCGGAAATTAAAGGACTATTTAGAAAGTTGAAGGATAGATATGACAGAAAAGATACAGGAAACAGAGATAAAGAAGACAAGGCTTCGCCTTTCAGAACGTTTAAAGCTGGTTGCTTCTTTTGTGCCGGAAGGCAGCCGGATCGCAGATATCGGTACAGATCATGGATATGTGCCTATTTATCTGGCAGAAATTGGAAAAATTAAAAGTGCTCTGGCTATGGATGTGCGAAAAGGTCCTTTGGCAAGGGCAGATGAACACATAGAAGAATACAGACATGACGTGGGGGATGCAGCTATTTCCATAGAGACCCGTTTAAGCAACGGACTGGAAAAATTACAGGCCAAAGAAGCCGATACAGTTATCATTGCGGGAATGGGCGGTGAACTGGAGATCAGCATTTTAGAGGCTGGAAAGCAGTTATGGAGCAGTATCCGCCACTGGATCTTTTCACCGCAGTCGGATTTGGAAAAGTTCCGCCGTTATCTGAAGGAAAATGGCTTCTTTATTGAAAACGAGGCAATGATACTGGATGAGGGAAAGTTTTATACAGTGATAAAAGCTGGTTTTGGAACAAATGAAAAAGACGCTTGTGTCTGTAAAACGCTCCCTGAGTATCGCTTCGGAGCGGTTTTGATCAAACGCAGGGATGCCGTTTTAAAGCAGTATCTTTTAAAAGAAGAAAAAAGAGTGGAAGGGATCTTAAAAGGATTTGCAGGAAAGAGCGAGGAAGAGCTGACGGCAGGACAGGCAGCTGCCTGCAAGGCTTTAAAAGAAGAACTTTCATGTATCAGGGAGGCACAAGATGAAATGCAGTGAAGTGATCGAAATATTGGGAAAACTGGCTCCTGAAAGCTGTGCCTGTGATTGGGATAATCCGGGGCTGTTAGCAGGACGCAGTGATAAAGAGGTAAAAAAAATCTATATTGCTTTAGATGCAACGGACCAGGTGGTGGATGCAGCCATTAAGGCAGGAGCAGATATGCTTTTGACCCATCATCCCCTTATTTTTAAGGCTATTAAAAAAGTGAATGACCAGAATTTTATTACCAGACGTCTGGTAAAGCTGATCCAGGCAGATATTTCCTACTATGCCATGCACACCAATTTTGATGCAGCACCCGGCTGTATGGCAGATCTGGCAGCAGAACGTCTTTCTTTAAAGGATACGGAGCCGTTGGAAGCTATGGGGGATATGGAAATAAATGGAAATTCTGTGGCATATGGTATTGGAAAAACAGGAAACCTGGCGGAAAAGCTGACTGTAAAAGCACTGGCAGAAAAAGTAAAGCAGGCTTTTGATCTTCCTTTTGTTCTGGTGTATGGGGAAGAACTGATGGATATGGAAGTAGAAAAAGTGGCACTTTGTCCTGGAGCTGGCGGAAGTGTGATCGAAGAAGCCATCCATGCAGGCGCAAAGGCGCTGGTAACAGGTGATATCAGCCATCACCAGGGAATTGATGCAGCAGCCAGGAATATGGCAGTGATCGATGCAGGTCATTACGGAATGGAGCATATTTTTATCCAGTATATGGCTGGATATCTGAAGGAAAATCTGCCGGTAGAGATGGAGATCGTTACAGCGCCATCTGCATGGCCTACAGTTCTTTTATAATTGTTTTCTATGTACAGCAATACATTTTTGAAAAGGAGGATGCCTATGGTCCAACTGAAAATAAATACCCAGATAAAGGAATATCCGGATGATATTACCTGGCAGGTGATAGCAGATGAGTATCAAAGCGGGTATTCCGATGAAATATTATTAGTCCAGGTAAATGGAAAACTCCAGGAACTGCAGGAAAAGATAAGGGAAGGCGAAGTGCAGTTCATTACTGCAAGACAAAAGCCGGGAATTTCCGCATATCAGCGAAGTGCCACCCTTCTGATGCTGAAGGCATTTTACGCAGTGGCAGGTCCTGAAAATGTGGAAAAGGTCATTGTGGATTTTTCTATTGGAAAAGGTTTTTTTGTAGAAGCAAGAGGAAGTTTCACATTGAACCAGGAGCTTCTTGACCAGGTGAAAGCCAAAATGCAGGAATACGTAGATCAGGAGATCCCGATTTTAAAGCGCAGTATTTCTACGGATGATGCCATAGAGCGTTTTCACAAACACCGGATGTACGATAAGGAGCGTCTGTTCCTCTACCGCCGTGTATCCAGAGTCAATGTTTACAGTATTGACGGATTTGAGGATTATTTCTACGGATATATGGTTCCCAATACAAAATATATCCGTTATTTCAATCTGAAGTTGTATGAATATGGCTTTGTGCTCATGCTGCCGTCTATGTTGGCACCAACAGTGCTGCCGGAGTTTGCGCCGCTGCCAAAGCTGTTCCATACACTTGCGGACTCTTCAGAGTGGGGGAAACGTCTGGATCTGGAGACAGTAGGCGCATTAAATGACAAGATCGCAGCTGGAGATATGTCCCATTTGATCCTGATCCAGGAGGCGCTTCAGGAGAAACGGATCGCAGAGATCGCGGCCCAGATCGCAGAGCGCAAAACTGCCAAGATCGTTATGATCGCAGGTCCTTCTTCCTCTGGAAAGACAACATTTTCCCATCGGTTGTCCGTACAGTTGGAGGCTATTGGCTTAAAGCCGCATCCAATCGCGGTAGATAACTATTTTGTCAACCGTGTGGACAGTCCAAGGGATGAAAATGGTAATTATAATTATGAGATCCTGGAATGTCTGGATGTAGAACAGTTTAATCAGGATATGCAGGCTCTTTTAAGAGGAGAGCGTGTGGAACTGCCTTATTATAACTTCAAAAAAGGAGAACGGGAATACAAGGGAGATTTTCTGAAACTGGGAAAAGATGATATCCTGGTGATCGAGGGGATCCATTGCTTAAATGACCGTTTATCCTATTCTCTTCCAAGAGAGAGCAAGTTTAAGATCTATATCAGTGCTCTGACCCAGTTAAATATTGACGAGCACAACCGTATCCCTACGACAGATGGCCGTCTGCTGCGCCGTATGATCCGTGATGCAAGGACAAGAGGGGCGTCAGCCCAGGATACCATCCGTATGTGGCCATCTGTGCGAAAGGGAGAAGAGGAAAATATTTTCCCCTATCAGGAAGAGGCAGATGCTATGTTTAACTCTGCTCTCATTTATGAGCTGGCAGTGTTAAAACAGTATGTGGAGCCGCTGCTTTTTGGAATTCCAAAGGATTGTCCGGAATATACAGAAGCAAAGCGACTTCTTAAATTCCTGGATTATTTTATCGGGGTCAGCAGCGAGGATATACCGAAAAACTCTATTTTAAGGGAATTTATCGGCGGAAGCTGTCTGGATGTGTAGGATAGCAAGTGTCCACATATGATATTTTTAATATGATATTTTTGGATTTACCCATGGACATGGCAAAGAAACTATGCTAAAATAAACAAGTTGTGAGTAAGACAGATGGTCGCTGCTGCGACACCGAGAGGACGCAGGAGAGGAAAGTCCGGGCTTCACAGGGCAGGATGCCAGATAACGTCTGGCGGGGGTGACCCTAGGGACAGTGCAACAGAAATATACCGCCCGCTGCATTTGCAGCAGGTAAGGGTGGAATGGCAGTGTAAGAGACTACCGCCCGGCTGGTAACAGGCGGGGCACATGTAAACCCCATCCGAAGCAAGACCAAACAGAGAGCATATGGCGGCCCGTCAGCTTTCGGGTAGGTTGCTTGATGCTGCTGGCGACAGTAGTACTAGATAGATGACCATCCAACGACATAACCCGGCTTACCGTTTTACTCACAACCTTTGCAACGATGAAGTGCGTCTCCTTGAATGAAAGGGGACGCTTTTTAGCATAAAAGAAAACGTATGCAGTATACAGCGAATGGTCAGACTGCTCTCAATGAGAGAACATGCTGCGCAAAAGGAGGGAATTTTATCATGACAGAAGGCGGAAAAAGAAGAGATGGCATTCTTTCACTGTTAGAGGAGAGCGACACTCCATTATCTGGAACAGAACTGGCTCATCGTTTTAAGGTAAGCCGCCAGGTGATCGTTCAGGATATTGCTCTTTTGCGGGCAGAAGATAAGAAGATCCTTTCTACTTACAGGGGATATGTTCTTGACCGGGAAAGTGAAAAAAAGAGAAAATGTATCCGGGTGTTCTGCGTCTGCCATTCTACCAAAGATACCCAGGACGAACTTCAGACCATTGTAGATTATGGTGGCCATGTGCTGGATGTGGCAGTGGATCATCCGCTGTATGGGCAGATCCGTGCAGATCTGATCATCAACAACCGCCTGGATGTAGCAGAGTTTGTAGACCGCATGAACCGCTACAATGCACAGCCTTTAAAGGTTTTGACCGGGGATTACCATTATCATACAGTGACTGCGGAATCGGAGAAAAACCTGGATTTTATTGAGCAGGAACTGCGGAAAAAGGGATACTTAAAAGAAGAATAGAGATAAGAAAAGTAATTGCAGGCATTAAGAAAGCGCCCAACCTCACATTGTGAGGCGGGGCGCTTTTTGCATCTGGTGTAGACTCACGATTAGACTCACGAATTCCGTGCTGACGCACTCTACTGTCTGCTTGCGCAGACAATTCGTTCGTTGTCCCTATTTATTTCACAACATCCAGATCAAATCCGAAGTACTGAACAGCGTTGTTGTAGCTGATGCCCTTAACGATGGACTCTAAGGACTTCATATCTGCCGGATATTCGCCGTTGTCTACCCAGCCACCGATCAGTTCGCACATAATGCGGCGGAAATACTCATGTCTTGTGTAAGACAGGAAACTTCTGGAATCTGTCAGCATACCTACGAAACGGCTCAGCAAACCAAGTACTGAAAGTGCGTTCATCTGCTTCTCCATACCATCCTTCTGATCAAGGAACCACCAGCCTGAACCGAACTGGATTTTTCCCGGGATAGAACCATCCTGGAAGTTACCCAGCATTGTTGCAATTACTTCGTTGGCGCATGGGTTCAAGTTGTAGAGG
>OHVM01000623.1_pt1 | contig 12987 bp, 8 predicted proteins | sample 1579431 | NCBI WGS metagenome assembly OHVM01 (sample SAMEA3882524, study PRJEB24775) | human gut metagenome | biome: human-associated habitat; feature: intestine environment; material: feces | place: Netherlands | collected 2009/2010 | reverse complement strand
TATCAATTACAGCAAAAGGCACATTCAGCCAAGTCAACCCGCCGATACGCAACGTGTCTGCAATGGCATAGCCTCCCTGCTTCATCCCCCCAATACCTCCTATAGTGATGTCTGTATCCAAAGAACGCAATCCATATGCCCTTGCCAATTTGGGAGTTATCAGGTTCCCGCCGGCTCCTGTATCGAACAGGAAACGCCCTTCTTTTCCATTGATACTTCCATTCATCTCAATGGAGCGTTGCCCATCTTTATCACCAATTACCATCGGGATACGGTATTCATCCGATTTGTAAAGCGGTTGATAAAGAGGATCGCAAGCAGCCAGAGCACGATACTGCTGTGCTTGGGCTTTATATGGTTCGGTTAGGGTACTGTCAGTTCCCATAGCTGCCAGTTGGTCATAGATATTCTGTAGCAGTCCGGCTGCATCATTGTAATGGCCGATTCTTGTCAGATTAGTACTTAACAGAACAACCATACTCATGGTTCGATCCCCCAACTCTTGCTGATGATTGTTCAGCAGATCAGCAAGTACGGTACATGCCGAATCCGGTCTGTTGAAATAATGATGTGTCATGGCTGTAGCCAACTGCCGTAAAAATGGCGATATGGAATTAGCCGGAGTTGCTTTCAACTCATGTTCCAATTCAAACCAATTACTTTCATTGATAAGCTGTCCGATTCGTACATCGGCATTTTGAGCCTGGATGTTTATTGAAACAAACAAGCATGAAGCAAGTAACAATTTCTTTAACATAAGATTGTAATATGATTTAATGTTTTTGTGTATTTTGTTCATTCCCTGTTAGATTCCAGTTCTTTCTCGATTTCTTCAATCGTAGGCAAACTGCCTCGGAAGTCTTTAGGCAAGGCTTGTCCTAATTCATAATCGGAAATTCCGATAGGCTTCTGAATATCACGTAAGGCATATTCTGCCTTGATACGATCTTTGCTCTTAAAAGTCAGCATATCAAATATATATGGGTCTTTGAGCATTGATTTCACATCGTTTACTTCGGGAACAGGCAGGGTTTCAGTGAAATTGTTTGCCAACGCACCATGCTTGCCATAGTCATCAAGTTTGATAGCTTCTTGCAGATAGCGTGTATTCCAATGCGATGTAATACTTTGCACCATATACCAATACCGTGCGCGAATATCCTTGACTTGTTGTAAGAGTATCAGGTTATGCGTCCAGCCTAGATGTTTGATAGGAAAGGAAAAATTATATTCGCCTAATTGCGCAATCATTGATTGCGCAATTGAAGAATCAGCACCTTTCACCATCGTAAGTTCTTGATTGTATTCGTTGAAGAACTGTATCATACACTGCATGTTGCGCACAGAAAAACCCTTTATTTCGGAATAATCGTTCTTCAAGTCCACGGACAAGCGTTGCAAGGTTTTCTTGCCCCAACCATCTGCATCTTGACTTTGCCGCAACATACCTCCAATATCCCAATACATTCGGAGCATTTCTTCGTTGGCGGCATAAATCGCTCGTTGTTGGGCAACCAATACCCGCTGCTTGATTTTACGAAGCAGTGCCGCATAACCATTGAAATTATCTGCCAAGTTATCAATTGCTTGTTTATCTGTATTTTTAGTCATAATCCTCTTTGACATTTCCACAAAGTTACGCTTTTTATTCGATTGTACATCAAATTCTTACAATATTATTAGTTATACCCATTATGGACTATTTTCTCATTGAGAAACCTCTTTTCTGCTGTTGGTCATAATGTTATCTTACAACCGGTCTTTTCTTTTAGCATTTCTATAAATTCGACCAAGTTATTTTCTTTTCCCATGATAAGTTGTCATCCAATAAACACAATGTTTCCATGACTTCCTGGATCGATGCAGTCATTTTAAAATCAAGAGAATACCGAGCGAACGGATAAGATACACTGTTTTCAACCTCAAATTATACGGAAAAACCCATACCTTTTTTATACCTTTGCCCCCAAAAGAAAACAACAGACATGGAACTATTCAATAAAATGATTGCCGCAGCCCTGAAGGTTTCCGTACATCAAGTAGACAATACATTATCTCTACTGGACGGGGGAGCTACCATCCCTTTCATAAGCCGATACCGGAAAGAGGCAACCGGAGGACTGGACGAAGTACAAATAGGCGAAATTAAAGACAGAAATGACAAGTTGTGTGAACTGGCCAAGCGAAAAGAAACTATTCTTTCTACCATAGAAGAACAGGGCAAACTGACAGAAGAATTGCGCAAACGCATTGAACAGAGTTGGGATGCCACCGAAGTGGAAGACATATATCTGCCCTATAAGCCGAAACGTAAAACCCGCGCCGAAGCGGCACGGCAAAAAGGACTGGAACCGCTTGCCACCTTACTGTTATTGCAACGCGAAAACCATCTGGACAGCCGTCTCCCCGCTTTTGTGAAAGGAGATGTGAAAGACGAAGAGGATGCGCTGAAAGGCGCGCGCGACATCATAGCCGAACAAGTGAGCGAAGACGAGCGCGCCCGCAACCAACTGCGCAACCAATTTTCCCGACAAGCTGTCATCACCTCCAAAGTGGTGAAAGGCAAAGAGGAAGAAGCCGCCAAATACCGCGATTATTTCGATTTCAGCGAACCTTTGAAACGCTGTTCCTCCCACCGTCTGCTGGCTATCCGCCGGGGAGAGTCGGAAGGCCTGTTGAAAGTAAGTATAAGTCCTGATGACGAAGAGTGCGCCGGACGGCTGGAACAAATGTATGTCCGTGGCAACAATGAATGCAGCCGCCAGGTAGGCGAGGCAGTGCGTGATGCGTACAAGCGGCTTCTGAAGCCTTCCATCGAAACCGAATTTTCAGCCTTGAGCAAGGAGAAAGCCGACGAGGAGGCAATCCGCGTCTTCGCCGGAAACCTGAGACAGCTTCTGCTGGCTCCTCCTTTGGGACAGAAACGGGTCATGGGAGTTGATCCCGGCTACCGTACCGGATGTAAAATAGTCTGTCTGGACGCACAAGGCTCTTTGCTGCACAATGAAACCATTTATCCGCATCCGCCTAAGAATGAATACTCACAGGCAGCCCGCAGCATCGTGAAATTGGTAGAACAATATCAGATAGAGGCAATCGCCATAGGCAATGGCACCGCCAGCCGTGAGACAGAACAATTCATCACTTCACAACGCTATGACCGTGAATTGCAAGTATTTGTAGTAAGCGAGGACGGAGCATCCATTTACTCGGCCTCGAAAACCGCCCGAGACGAGTTCCCTGAATACGACGTGACCGTGCGTGGAGCCGTATCCATAGGCCGCCGGTTGATGGACCCGCTGGCCGAACTGGTGAAAATAGATGCCAAATCTATCGGAGTGGGACAATACCAGCATGATGTGGACCAGACTTTATTGAAGAAGTCATTGGACCAGACAGTGGAAAGTTGTGTGAACCTGGTAGGTGTGAACCTCAATACCGCCAGCCGCCATCTGCTGACTTATATATCGGGACTAGGTCCTGCCTTGGCTCAAAACATTGTGGATTACCGCACCGAGAACGGGCCTTTCAGTTCACGCAAGGAATTATTGAAAGTACCCCGGATGGGAGCGAAAGCGTTTGAGCAATGCGCAGGGTTCCTGCGTATCCCACAAGCGAAGAATCCGCTGGACAACTCGGCCGTGCATCCCGAAAGCTATCCCATAGTGGAGCAGATAGCCAAAGACCTGAACTGCACCGTAGACGAACTGATAAAAAGCAAAGAACTGCGCAGCCGGATTGATATCAAGAAGTATGTCACCCCGACAGTGGGGCTTCCCACCTTGACAGACATCATGCAGGAATTGGACAAGCCGGGACGCGACCCACGGCAACAAATCCAAGTTTTTGAATTTGACAAGAATGTAAAGACCATAGAGGATTTGACTGAAGGAATGGAACTGCCCGGCATTGTGAACAATATTACCAACTTCGGTTGCTTTGTAGATATAGGAATCAAAGAGAAGGGTCTGGTGCACGTATCACAACTGGCCGACAAATTTGTGAGCGACCCCACCACCGTAGTCAGCATCCATCAGCATGTACGGGTGAAAGTGATGAGCATAGACCTAGAGCGCAAGCGCATCCAGCTCACTATGAAAGGATTGAATCAATAATTGCAACAAGGTAAAAAAGAATATGGAAGAAGATATAGAAACCTGCGGCTGGTTCGTTTTTTATAAGGATCAGCTGCTGATAGAGAAAAAGAACGGAATGTACACCATACCTTTCGGAACAGAGCCTCCCATGCCTGTTCCGGTGGGAAGCACTATCCACACCATCGGAGAGATAGAGGGACGCACTGCCAAGACTTTCTCCGTACATGCCCCGGTGCCCGGCAGCGAAAATGACCGCCACCTGATGATGGATCTCCGGAGTTCATACGACGTATTGCCTTGGGAAGAGTACAATGTGGGTGGAAAAGCCTTCCAGATACTGAATTGGGACAAGAACAGCCGCTATTGCCCCATGTGCGGCGTACCTACCGTACAGATTTCTCCTATTGCTAAAAAATGCCCCCAATGTCGTCAGGAAATTTATCCGCGCATCTCTCCTGCCATCATTGTATTGATACGCCGGGAAGACAGCATACTGCTGGTCCACGCCCGCAACTTCCGGGGAACCTTCAACGGTTTGGTAGCCGGTTTTCTTGAACCGGGCGAAACTTTGGAGGAATGTGTGCACCGCGAGGTACTGGAAGAAACAGGACTCCATATCAAAAACCTGAAATATTTCGGCAGCCAGCCGTGGCCTTATCCCAGCGGAATCATGATAGGCTTCACCGCCGATTATGAAAGCGGAAACATCAAACTACAACAAGAAGAACTGAATGCCGGCGCTTTCTATACCAAAGACAACTTGCCGGAGATACCCAAAAAGCTGAGCCTGGCAAGAAAACTGATTGATGCGTGGCTGGAGGAAAAGGATCATTTATAGAACGAGATGAGTCATGTTCCATCCATAAATACCTATTTATCGCTTGCAGAACTTAAAAATGTACTATCTTTGCAATATGGAATGGTTAAATAGCTTATTTTTTGAACACACGCCTTTACAGGCGGTTGTAATCCTCTCGATTATCATTGCCGTGGGGCTCGGTTTAGGTAAAATCCACCTGTTTGGCATTTCATTGGGAGTTACCTTCGTCTTTTTTGCCGGTATTCTGGCCGGACACCTGGGATTCTCAATCGACCCGAATATGCTGAATTACGCCGAGAGTTTCGGTCTTGTGCTTTTTGTATACGAACTGGGCTTGCAGGTAGGTCCCGGCTTTTTCAGTTCATTCCGTAAAGGCGGCGTACAGCTCAATATGCTGGGCATAGGCGTTATTCTGGCAGGTACGGTCATGACGGTGCTTTTCAGCAAACTGGGAGGCATACCGATGAGCGATATGGTAGGCATCCTTTGTGGAGCCACCACCAATACTCCCGCTTTGGGGGCCGCCCAACAGACATTGAAACAAATGGGGGAACCCGCCAGTGGCGCTGCGTTAAGTTGCGCCGTAACCTATCCGCTGGGAGTGGTAGGTGTTATTCTGGCCATGCTGCTGGTACGCAAATTATTTGTCCGTCCCTCAGATATCGACATTCACGAGCACGAGGACACCAATCAAACGTTCATTGCCACCTTCAAAGTGCACAATCCCGCCATTTTCAATAAAAGCATAAAAGAAGTAGCTTTATTAAGCTATCCTAAATTTGTTATCTCCCGTTTATGGCGGGAAGGTACGGTAAGCATCCCCACTTCCGAAAAAATACTGAAAGAGAATGATCGCCTGCTGGTTATCACCACCGAAAAGGACGCTCCCTCGCTCACGATTCTTTTCGGCGAACAGGAAAACCAGGATTGGAATAAAGAAGACATCGACTGGAATGCCATAGACAGCCAATTGATTTCCAAACATATCGTTATCAGCCGCCCCGAAATAAACGGGAAAAAACTAGGCTCTTTACGTCTGCGCAACAGCTATGGCATCAACATCAGCCGTGTGATGCGCAGCGGGGTACAACTGCTTGCCACACCGGGGCTGATCCTCCAACTGGGCGACCGGCTGACCGTAGTGGGAGAAGCCAAAGCCATAGAGAATGTGGAAAAAGTATTGGGCAATGCGGTTAAAACGTTGAAGGACCCTAATCTTGCCGCCATTTTTATAGGTATTGTACTGGGATTGATACTAGGCTCCATCCCTATCGCCATCCCCGGCATCAGCACTCCCGTTAAATTAGGCCTGGCAGGCGGACCTATCGTAGTAGGAATTCTTATCGGATGCTTTGGCCCCCGTTTCCACCTCATCACTTATACCACCCGGAGTGCCAACCTGATGCTGCGCGGTATCGGGTTATCCCTCTATCTGGCTTGCCTGGGACTGGATGCAGGCGCACATTTCTTCGAGACAGTGATGCGCCCCGAAGGAGCCATCTGGATAGCTGTAGGCTTCGCCATCACCTTTATTCCGGTAGTCATTATGGCATTAGTGGCCCTCCGCATAAGCCACCTCGACTTCGGAAGCACCTGTGGCATGCTGTGTGGAAGCATGGCAAACCCTATGGCATTGAACTATGCCAATGACACGTTACCCGGTGATAATCCGGCAGTGAGTTATGCCACCGTATATCCGCTGTCCATGTTCAGCCGGGTCATTATAGCCCAATTAATACTTATGTTTTTTATATAATTTCCAGCTATGAACGCTTATAATTCTATCACACCGGAAACCATACAGGAAGATATGCGATACCTGCAACTGCTGTCGCATAGTTTCCCCACTATAGCCGATGCCAGTACGGAAATAATCAACCTGGAAGCTATTCTGAACCTGCCTAAAGGTACAGAACATTTCCTTGCCGACCTGCACGGAGAGTACGAGGCATTCCAGCATGTATTGCGGAATGCTTCCGGGGCCATCAAAAGAAAAGTAAATGAAATATTCGGCAATACCCTGCGCGAGAATGAAAAAAAAGAACTATGTACGCTGATTTATTATCCGGAACAAAAACTGGATCTGGTAAAAGCAGTGGAAACGGATTTGGACGACTGGTATGTCATCACGTTGAACCAACTGGTACGTGTATGCCAGAATGTATCCTCCAAATATACCCGTTCCAAAGTGCGGAAGTCGCTTCCCAAAGAATTCTCGTATATCATTCAGGAGTTGTTGCACGAAAACTCAATGGATCCCAACAAACAGGCGTATATTAATGTCATCATCAGCACCATCATTTCTACCCGCCGCGCCGATGACTTTATCATTGCCCTATGCAACCTCATCCAACGGCTCACCATAGACACACTGCATGTGCTGGGTGATATATTCGACCGTGGCCCTGCCCCCCACCGCATTATGGACATATTATGCGATTATCATAATTTCGACGTACAATGGGGAAACCATGACATTTTATGGATGGGAGCCGCAGCCGGCAACGACTGCTGTATGGCAAACGTGCTACGCCTGGCCATGCGTTATGGCAACCTTGCCGCTCTGGAGGACGGATATGGCATCAACCTTCTGCCCCTGGCCACCTTTGCCATGGAAACATACGCTGATGATCCCTGCACCCTGTTCGGACCGAAAGTAGAGAAAGAAGACTGTACGTACAATGCCAAGACGCTGCGCATGATAGGCCAGATGCACAAAGCAATCAGTGTTATCCAGTTCAAGCTGGAAGCGGAGATTATCAGGCGCCGCCCCGATTTCGAGATGGACGACCGTATGCTGCTACACCGTATAGATTTTGAGCGTAAGACTATCACAATGCCCAATGGAAAAGAATATGAGCTGAAAGACAGTTTTCTTCCTACGGTAGATCCTGCCGATCCTTATAAGCTGACAGACGAGGAACGGGAAATTATGAACAAACTCCATCGTTCATTTGTCAGCAGTGAGAAATTGAAAAAACATATCCGCTGCCTGTTCCGTTACGGATGCATGTACACGGTGAGCAACTCAAATCTGCTGTTCCACGCCTCCATTCCCTTGAATGCCGACGGTACGCTGAAAGATGTGTCCATAGCCGGAAAAATGTACAAAGGAAAAGCCTTGCTGGAAAAGGTAGGGCACTTGATCCGTACCGCCTTCTTCGCTGAGGAAGACAACGAGGACAGACCCTTTGCTGTAGACTATGTATGGTACTTGTGGTGTGGCAAAGACTCCCCTGCTTTCGACAAAGACAAAATGGCTACTTTTGAACGTTACTTCTTAAAAGAGAAAGAGTTGCACAAGGAAGTGAAAGGTCACTATTACAGCCTGCGCAATGAAGAAAAAGTATGTGACATGCTGCTGGACGAGTTCGGCGTGATAGGAACACACCGCCATATCATCAACGGGCATGTACCCGTAAAAACCATCCAAGGTGAGAATCCGATAAAAGCAAACGGCAAGATGATGGTCATAGACGGAGGATTCTCTAAAGCGTATCATTCGGAAACCGGAATTGCCGGATATACACTGGTATACCATTCGCGCGGATTCCAACTGGTACAGCACGAACCGTTCACCTCAATGCAAAAAGCCATTGAAGAAGGGCAGGATATCAAATCGAGCACTCAGATAGTAGAAATGAGCACCCAACGCATGATGGTAAAGGACACTGACAAAGGACGGGAACTGGTGACACAGATCAACGATTTAAAGAAATTGCTGATGGCCTACCGGACAGGACTTATCAAGGAGAAATCCATATAAACAGATTATCCGCAATCATACTACCGGATAATAAATGAAAGTTTATTGCCCTATGATTGCGGATAAAAAAATAAAGCCCGTATCAGACTCACGTCTACCGGGCTTTTGGATTACCGAACAAAAATATCGTTATACAATCTTGTTCATCGCCGAATCGGGGAAAACCACCGTCGGCTTGAACGATTTAGCTTCCTCAAAATCCATCATGGCGTATGACATGATAATCACAATGTCACCCACCTGTACTTTCCGGGCAGCAGCCCCATTCAGACAAATACATCCCGAACCGCGCTCACCCTTAATAATATAAGTTTCAAACCTCTCGCCGTTATTATTATCCACAATGTGCACTTTCTCGCCGGCAATCATGTTGGCGGCATCCATCAAGTCCTCGTCAATCGTAATACTACCCATGTAATTCAAATTGGCTTCCGTTACACGGACACAATGCAGTTTCGACTTTAATACCTCAATCATCATAATTCTAATGGTTAACGATCACTATCCCTTATATTTTATATTATCTATCAAACGTACCTCTCCGCAAAATACCGTAATGCAACCTACTGCATAATCCGTATCTTCCCAATCCGTTATTTTCTGAAGCGTAGTGCCGTCTACTATTTCAAAATATTCCAGACGCAAACCCGGAGCGGCAGCAATCGCATCTTCTACAAACTTCTGAGTCTCAGCGACCGGATGAGATTTTGCAAAAGTACAACTCTTAAATAAAGTCTGCGAAATATTCAGCGCATACTCTCTCTCCACCGCAGAAAGCCGTGCATTGCGGCTGCTCAATGCCAGCCCGTCTTCCTCACGCACAATAGGACAACCTACAATTTCCAGTCCGTTGAACCCTATCTGTTTCACCATTTCACGAATAATAGCCAACTGCTGGAAATCTTTCTCGCCGAAATAAGCACGGGTAGGATTTACAATCATAAACAGCTTGCTCACTATCTGGCATACTCCATTGAAATGTCCCGGACGGAAACGGCCTTCCATCACTGTGTCCAACGGCGCATAGCTGAACTGCCGGGTATCAGGCTCAGGATAAATCTCTTCTACAGACGGAGCAAAAACAAAAGCCGCCCCTACTTTTTCCAACAATTCACAATCGGCATCCAATGTACGCGGATATTTTGCCAAGTCATTTTTGTCGTTAAACTGGGTAGGATTCACAAAATCACTTACCACCACTACATCATTTTCTGCAACAGCACGTTTCACCAACGAAGCGTGTCCGGCATGGAGTGCACCCATCGTAGGTACCAGACCTATTGTCTTTCCCTCACTACGCAGGGCATCCAGCTCTGACTGAAGCTCTTTGATTGTTTGAACTAACTTCATCTTTTTATCTCTTTTGTTTGAGTAGTTTCATTTAAAACGGCTGCAAAGTAAACCATTATTTGGGAGATAACGAAGAAAAAAAAGAATTTTAATTAATGATGAGTAATTAGTAATAAGCGGTTAATACCTTGCAGATATGGCGCAATAAGCCCTCTTCAGCCACCGGCCGGCCACCTGTTCTTTCCCATTTTTCACCTAATTCCGCAAGACATCGGCCATTAACTTCAAATTGCTAACGACTAATTACCAGCCACTTAACATATCATAAGGAATTATTATTCCTCGTTTCTTGCCACTCTCATCTATTTTTTTTATATCTTTGCAAAATGATTATGAGCAACAAAAAGTTAAGATGAAGGCAAATAAAGTTTTATTTATTACACAAGAGATTACCCCTTACGTTCCCGAATCCGAAATGGCAAACATGGGAAGATTTCTTCCTCAGGCTATTCAGGAAAAAGGCAGAGAAATCAGAACTTTTATGCCAAAATGGGGCAATGTCAATGAGCGCAGAAACCAATTACACGAAGTCATCCGCCTGTCCGGCATGAATTTAATCATAGACGATACGGACCACCCGCTGATTATCAAGGTAGCATCTATCCAAGCTGCACGTATGCAGGTTTACTTCATTGACAATGACGACTATTTCCAGCACCGCCAAATGGTAGCTGACGAAAATGGTGTAGAATACAAAGACAATGACGAACGTGCTATTTTTTATGCACGCGGCGTATTGGAAACGGTAAAGAAATTACGCTGGTGTCCGGACATTATCCATTGCCAAGGGTGGATGAGTGCATTTGTACCTCTTTATATCAAGAAGGCTTATCAGGATGAACCGTCATTCAGAGACTCAAAAGTAGTATTTTCGGTGTTTGAGGATGAATTCAAATCGAACTGCGAAGGTAATCTGACTGAAAAACTCATGCTGAAAGGCATTGAAAAGAATGATGTGGAAAGCATCGTCAAATCTCCGGCAAATTACGAGGAACTGTGCAAACTGGCCATTGCCTACTCCGACGGTGTGATACAAAACAGCGAAAAAGTGAACGAGAATGTCATGAAGTTCGCCCGTGAATCGGGTGTGCCTGTGCTCGACTATCAGCCTGCCGATACCTATGTAGATGCTTTCAATGAGTTCTATGACAAAGTATGGGAGTTTGAAAAGAAATAACTCACTAAGAATAATAAAGATGAAAATCAAATACTTATGCGCATTGTTGTTGGCTGCACTTATTTATAGTTGCGATGATTCAACAACCGGCATCGGGACCGATCTTATCCCCGGTGGAGATAAGATTCCGGCAAATACAGACAGTTATGAGTTTACCACCAAATCTCTGTTGGCCGACTCTGTTTATGCACGTACCAGTACTGCATATTTAGGACGATATACCGATGAGCAATTTGGAGAATTTACTGCCGATTTTATAGCACAGTTCACCTGTATGGACAACTTCAAATTTGAAGAAAATATAACAGATATCACAGGTCTTAGTCTATTTTTACAATATTCTACTTTTTTCGGTGATTCTTTAAACGGTATGCGTTTACAAGTTGATACGCTAAACAAGGTTATTGCAGAAAAAGACATAAACACTTTTTATACAAGTGTAAATCCTTCGGATTATTATAATAAACAAGCTAAACCTATCGCCTTAAAAGCATATTCTGCCGTTGGTCCTTCTGCAATGGACGACACTTACTCTGGCACTAGGGTAATAACCCAAGCCGTCAAATTACCTAAAGAATTAGGAGAATTCATGTATAACAAGTACAAAGAAGACAAAAATTATTATAAAGACGCTAGTGCTTTTATCAAAAATGTATTAAAAGGTATTTACGTACAATCCACTCATGGAGATGGTACTATTTTGTATATAAACAATATAACGCTTCGCCTATATTATGACCTCATGCTGGAAAGTTCTTCAGGAAAAAAAGATTCCCTATCCTCTAGATTTTATGATTTTGCCGCAACCAAGGAAGTAATACAAGCCAACCACTTTAAGAATGACAACAGACTTAATGACTTAGTTGAAAATCCCAATCGTACTTATATAAAAAGCCCTGCAGGTATTTTCACCGAAGCAATTTTCCCCATTGCAGAAATTTACAGCGAGCACAAAAATGACACTCTAAACGGTGTGAATGTATCATTTACCCGTTATAACGAAGAGGAGTCCAAATATCCAATGAATATACCTCAATATGTATTGATGGTTAGAAAACAGGATATGTTCTCATTTTTTGAGGAAAACAAGATCACTGATAACAAAACATCTTTTTTAAGTCAATATAGCAGTAGTAATAATACATACACTTTTACTAACATTGCCCCTTTAATTACTTATTGTATTGAAGAGCGGAAAAGAGAGATAATAGCATCAGGAGGAAATCCTAATAAAGAGGAAGACTGGAAGAAATGGGAGTCCGAGAATCCAGATTGGAATAAAGTTGTATTAATTCCTGTTAAAGTAGAAAGTAACTCAAACAATGAAGTGGTTGCTATATCCAATAGTTTAGACATGGAAAGTGCGGCACTAAAAGGAGGCACAAACGAAAAAAACAAATTAAAGATGCAAATTTTCTATACAACATTTTAAGAATGAAAACATTATAATTAACAATAAGAGTAAATGCCATTATTTTCGCAAATAATGGCATTTACTCTTCAAACATATACAATTTTCGGAAAGTTCCATCTCATCAAGACAACACATATAAATCTTATTATTTTGTCTTCTCCAAAAGGAAGCTTGTTTTCATAAAAAAAAGAATCAAAATTATTTTATTTTCTACAATAAAATCCATATATTTGAAAGTGCTTATTTATTAACCAATAAAAAATAATAGTTATGAAGTAAGCAGTCAAAAATTGGCTCATAATTGAAATCTCTATCTTCGCTGCGAACAAAAATTTTAGAATTTATGTATAGCAGTGAAGATCT
>OHVM01000620.1_pt1 | contig 13022 bp, 11 predicted proteins | sample 1579431 | NCBI WGS metagenome assembly OHVM01 (sample SAMEA3882524, study PRJEB24775) | human gut metagenome | biome: human-associated habitat; feature: intestine environment; material: feces | place: Netherlands | collected 2009/2010 | reverse complement strand
TCTTTACTGTATAAAGTCGCATCGACATCCAGAAAGATTAGTTTGTTGTTTTCACTCATATTATCATTCCCCATCTAAATATTTATAAAAATTAAGAGCCGGATACAAATGAAGATTGATGGTCCGGCTCTGTGCTGTAAGGATATAGTTGACTATTCTTCCACAGTTACAGTCTTCATAATTTGTGGTTCTAATGGTTTATCGGAATAATCTGTTGCAACTTCAGCGATCTTATTTACAATATCCATTCCTTCGATGATCTTACCAAATGCAGCATATGCACCGTCCAGATGTGGTGCAGCTTTATGCATGATAAAGAACTGAGAGCCTGCGCTGTGAGGGTGCATTGCTCTTGCCATAGAAAGTACGCCGGGGGTATGCTTCAGGTCATTTTTGAAGCCTGCCATGCTAAATTCGCCTGCGATATGATAGCCGGGGCCGCCCATGCCTGTCCCCTCAGGGCAGCCACCCTGAATCATAAAGCCAGGAATCACTCTATGGAAAATTTTGCCGTCATAAAAGCCTTTTTTCACCAGAGAGATGAAATTATTGACTGTATTGGGTGCAATTTCCGGATACAGCTCAGCCTTGATGATGCCGCCGTCCTTCATTTCAAATGTTACGATAGGATTCATACGATTTCTTCCTTTCTGAATTTAAGTTATCTTTATTTTAACAAAAAAGCCTCCGCCGTACAAGTCCCTCTATGGTTATTTTCCCTCTTTCCGCAGTGTTACCTCAATCAGCTCAGGACGGTTGAAAATACGGAAAGGAAAGCTGCTGTTTCCTAAGCCGCGGCTGATAATCATAACCGTTCCGTCCTTTTCGTGCATTCCCTCTGTATATTTCGGGAAAAAGCCCTGATGCGGCGCAAAAATCCCCTGTCTAAAGAAGGGAATCACAATCTGTCCGCCATGCGCGTGCCCTGTAAAGACCAGATCCAATCCTTCATGCACATAGGTTTCAAATAATTCCGGTCGGTGGGAAAGCAGAATGTTAAAGCTGTCCTCCTGCCCTGCCATCAGGCTATGCAGAAGCAAATCATAATGCCGATTCGCCTTTTTATCTGCCAGACCGAGCAGTGTTATCGTATCTCCATTTCGCTCGATAACAGATTTTCCGTTATTCAGTACCGTAACCCCTGCCTCGACCAGTGCTTTCTCCAAAATTTCCCATTCGCCGCTCTGATGCTCATGGTTGCCGCTGACAAAATACACGGGCGCGTAGGTCACCAGTGCGTGAATGAATTCCATTGCACCGGCTACATCTGTTCTGTTCTCATGCCTGTCTACAAGATCTCCGGTAATCACAATAATATCCGGACAGCTTTGTTCGATTTTGCGCAGGAGCGGTTCCTGTCTCCTCCCGAATATCTTATTCTGCAAATCCGCAATCTGCAAAATTTTATAGCCGTCGAAGCCGGCAGGAATCTCCCCTCGGTATGTCATTTTTGTCAGAATCAATCCATTATTCTGCCAATAAAGAAATGCCCCTAAGAGAAGCCCTCCACAAATACAGCCCAGGGTTCTTTTTTTCATCATACTGCTTCACCCTTTCGTTTTTCTTTACATTATAAAGGCAACTACGGCGGCTTTCAAGAAATACCGAAATGAAAAAATTTCTTTCTTCGTTGAAAAATGACAAAAAAAGTGATATGCTATCAGAAAGTATGTTCGTATTTTAAGAAAGGAGGGTTCTCATGACCAGAATTATTTTTCATATTGATGTCAACAGTGCATATCTCAGTTGGACTGCCGTTTCCCTTCTAAAAAAGGGAGAACTGACCGATTTACGCACCATTCCCTCCATCATTGGTGGGAGTATAGAGGATCGTCACGGCATTGTTCTGGCAAAGTCCACCTCTGCGAAAAAACACGGTATTGTGACAGGTGAGCCGATTATACAGGCAATGCAGAAATGTCCGAATCTGATTGCCTATCCACCCGATTTTACGCTATATTCCAAATGCTCTCGTGCCATGTTCAATATTCTTTCGGAATATTCTGACCGAATTGAGCCATTCAGCATAGATGAAGGATTTCTGGATTATACAGGAATGGAAGCTCTGTTTGGGCCTCCAAGCGAAGCCGCAAAAGCCATTCAGAAGCGCATCCTTGCAGAGCTTGGCTTTACCGTCAATATCGGCATCAGCACCAATAAGCTTTTGGCGAAAATGGCAGGCGAGCTGGAAAAACCGAATAAGTGCATCACCCTTTTCCCCGAGGAAATTGAAACAAAATTTTGGCCCTTACCGATCGAGGATTTGTTCATGGTCGGGCGGCGTACCGCACCGCGTCTGCGAAAAATGGGGATTCGCACAGTTGGCGAGCTTGCTGCGTATCCGCCATTGCTTTTGGAAAAGGAATTCAAAAGCTTTGGCAAGCTGCTTCACGCTTATGCAAATGGGATAGATGACAGCCCCGTTGCCCCCTCCGTTTCCGAAAGCAAATCTATTGGCAACAGCACCACAACCCCCTTTGATGTGACCGACCGCGAAGCTGCGTACAAAATTCTGTTGGCTTTATCGGAAACCGTTTCCATGCGTCTGCGGCAGGAAAAGCTTTGTGCAGAGGAAATCGCCGTTACGCTGAAAACCTGATTTTCAAGTTTATTCCCGCCAGAAGCAGCTGCCAAATGCCATCGACTGCACCAATGCGGTTTATGCCGCCGCGGCGGAAATCTTTGATGAGGTCTGGAAGGGCGAACCTCTGCGGCTGTTGGGGGTGCGCGCGGGCAAGCTTTGTAAAGAGGATTGTATGCAGCTTTCCCTTCTGGAGCAGGATTGGAGCAAACAAAAAAAGGCAGATGCCGCCATGGATGCCATCCGCAAAAAATACGGAAAAAACAGCATCTGCCGCTCTACCTTTCTGGGCGAAAAAAATACATTTCAAAAGGAATAAATGACAACCTGCTTTGGAATGATTCTGTTACGCAGCATATTTCATAATTAAAAGCTCTACTGCGGTTTCCTCTGCCGCCCTGCCCGATTTGATATCTAAATCCGCTTGCAAGCAGTCTCTGACTGCCTGTTTCCAGCCTGCCACAGGGAAGCGTTTTGACTGCCGCTGATATTCCTTCACCGCAAATTCGCGCAGCTCCAGCCTTGCCGCAATCTGCTCCTGTGTCAGACCGTTCTGCGTCAGCAGCATCGTTTCCAGAATCAGACGAAATTGTCTGGTAATCAGCGAAAGCACCATATACGGGGATTCCTTCATGGAAAGCAGTGTGCGATAAATCTGAACCGCCCTTTCGGGATGCTTTTCCGCCACCGCCTTCACGAGGTCAAACACACGCGCCTCCAGAGAAACCGTACAGACCGCACGAATATCCTCCGCGCGGATTTCTGCTTTCTCTCCCTTATAGGCAATCAGCTTTTGCAGCTCGCCATCCAGGTTTTCCATATCATGATCCACTGTCTGCAAAAAGAGATTTAGTACGCCATCGCTCATCTGCATCCCGTTTGCTTTACAGCGCTGTTTTATCCATGTGCCTAAGTCCTTTTCCGCCTGTTTTTTGAACTCAACCGCCTGTCCGTTTTTGACAACCGCCTTATAAAGCGCATTGTTTTTTTCTACCTTTTCCTCAATGAAAAGCAGGCAGACCGTTTCGGGCAGATTAGAAAGAAAGGCTTTGAGCTTTTCGCCCTCCTCCTTTCTGCCACCCTTCTGGAAAAAGGCACTGTTTCGCACGATGACCAGGCGTTTATCATTCAGAAACGGCAAGGTTTCCGCCGCATCCATGATTGCCGCCGCAGTTGCCCGTTTTTCCTCGAAGCTGTCCTCATTCATCATTTCCGCGCCATCGGGCAGAATTGCCTTGCGCAGTGCCGTTTCATATTCCCGAATGAGGTAGGTTTCTTCGCCGAAAAAGAGATAGCAACGGCTAAATTCATGATTTTTCCAGTTTTTCTTTAATGTTTTCATATAACGGTTTCCTTTCCGTCATGGTTTCTATATTCATTGCACCATCTTTCCCTATGGTCACAAGGATGGTTCCATCCTCATCCGTACGAAAAATTTCGGCACCCGTTTTTTGCAGACGTTCCATGGCTTCCTTATGCGGATGTCCGTATACATTGTTCGTACCGCAGGAAATGACCGCTGCCTTTGGCAATACCTTTTCCAGAAAAGCGGCATCCGAGCTGTATTTTGAGCCATGATGCGCCACCTTCAGCACATCCGCCGAAATATTCTGCTCCAAAAGCTGCTGTTCCTCCTCCGCGGTAATATCCCCCGTAAACAGCACCTTCGTATCACCATAGCTGTAGCGCAGCACCATAGAGCCTTGGTTTTCCTCTCCTGTCCCGGCAGAAGCTCCTGTCGGATATAAGCAAAGGAACGTATCCCCTAAAGAGGAATCACCTGTTTTTATAGTATACAATGGAATATTGTATTTTACCACCATTTCTTTCAGCAAATCGGTCTGCTCATTTTCCGCAAAGGCATAATCAGAAAGATAGAGTCCCTTTGTGGGAAGGGTTTCCAGAACCTCAAGCAGACCCGTCATGTGGTCGCTGTCCGGGTGGGAAAGAAACGCACCGTCCAGTGTGGACACTCCAAGATATTCCAGATAGGGCAAGACAACGCGCTTGCCGACATTTTCACCAAAATCCTGCCCGAATTTCCCGCCGCCATCCACAAGATATGCCGCGCCATCGTATGTAGAAATCACCGCCGCATCGCCCTGTCCTACGTCCAGAAAGGCAATCGTATTTTCCTTACGGAACAGCTGATTTTCAAACACCGCACAGAACAGTGCCGCACTCAGCACCGCCCCAACCTTCCAACTACCCTTTTTGCCGCCGTATTCCAGAACGAAAAACAGCAGGACATAGTACAGCACAATGGACAGGTAGGATGGACACCCAACGAGTACATACGCAAAGGGCAGACGAACCAGTGCTGTGCAGACAATTTTGAAAGCCTGCAAAATGGCATAGACACTCCCTGCCGCAAAGATGCCCGCAGGCAGACAGACTGCACCAAGCAAGACACTCAGAAGTCCGAAGCCCAGAAGCAAGCCGCTCAATGGCACAATCAGAAGATTCGCGAAAATGCCGACCAGAGAGACGGAGGAAAAATAATACGCCACCGCAGGATAGCTGAACAGAGATGCATAAAGGGAGACCAGCAGACTTTCCTTCAGCCAATCAAACTTACCCCTGTCCTTCTTTTTCTTCCGCTCCATTCTGCCTATACCAAACCAGATGCCGAATACCGTCAGAAACGAAAGCTGAAAGCCTGCATGAAACAGATAAAGCGGCTGAAAAAGCAGAAGAAGGAACGCCGCAATCGCCATGGTATTCAGCGCATCCGGCAGGCGATAGAACGCTCTGCCCAGAAGCACAACCGTAATCATCAATGCTGCGCGATAGGAGGACGGGGAGGATTTGATAAAAAGCAGAAAGGCAAACACAGCAAAAATCGTCACAAGCGCGGAGGTGCGTTTGCTCCTTCCCAGAGCCTTTTCCAGAAAAAATGCCAGATACAGCGCCAATATGGACAAATGCAGCCCTGAAATGCAAAGCACATGCACGACACCTGCCTTGCTGTATAAAGTATAGCTTTCCTCAGGAATTTTTTCCTTATCCCCCGTCAGCACCGCCTGCATCAATCCGCTTTCCTCCGCAGGCAAAATTCTATCCAGAACCATCTGCACACCCGCTCTGGCCCGCGCAAGCCGAACGGAAAGAGAGGTATCCTGTCCCGTTACTTTGATTTTCTCCGGATAAAGCTTATACTCATAGCCCTTTGTCAGAAGATACAGCTGTTCATCATAGCCGCCGGGGTAGCTTTGCTTGGAAAACGGCACGATTTCACCCGAAAAAGCAACCCGCTCTCCCTCCTGAAAGCGTTCCTCTCCTACCCAGACGGCATAGACCTTGCAGGGCTTTTCCTGCTTTTCAAGACTACAGCGAAGGGTCAGCTTCTGATTGCCGGAGGTAGTTTCTCCTTCTTCCAGAATCACGCCCTCGCCTGTTACGGTTTTTGTCAAAAGGCTCTGCTCTGCCTGCCAATGCACCCCTGCTGAAAAGAATCCAAGCGGAACAAAGAACAGAAGCAGCAGATAAGCAGGCTTTTTCTTGTTTATCACAAAACGAAACAGAAAAAAGAGCAGAAAAAGAAAAGAGACCAGACATATCACTTTCGATATGCCCAGTCTCATATATATTCCACAAATCATGAAAATTGTTGTCCAGAGTATCGGACGCTTCATTTCTGTTCTCCTCTTATTTCTCCTCAAGTCTTCTGATACTGTCAACTGCAGTAAACGGCGTTTTGAACTGCAAATTATCCTTATAGGTATCCAGCTTTTTCCCTTCTACCAGGAACTGCACGCGGTCAATCTGATCCAGCTTGCACAGGGAATTTACAATCGAATAAATCGTCAGCAGCTCCTCCCTTTCGCCGCCGGTGTGCTTCAGCACAAATTCCTCGCTCAGATTGACATAGCAGGTGCCGTCATCTGTTGTGGTTACATCCTTGATTTTTGTACCGACAGGAATCGTTGCAACACTGCCTTTTTCCTCCGGTCCTGCAATCAGCTGTTCCAAAACGGTTTTTTCTCTGGTCTGGTTTGCGTTTACCTCTACCACACGCTCCTCCGCTACCAGATCCGTGCCTTCCGCATTTGCGAAATACAGTGTCAGAATTGCGTAGCCTGTGGTTTCCGCGGAAATTTCCGTATCTATCCAGACATTATCTCTGTTGAAAATCGCATACGCCTCACCGTTCTGATTTTTCAGCGGCTCACCCTCTACCAGAATTCGTACATTCTTCACGAAATCCAGAGAGGTCAGCGTCCAGACGACAGAGGAACGGCAAATAGTCTCCTCCAAATCATTCATCTGTAAATATTCCTCGGAAAAATCCACTGTAACAGTGGCTTGCTCCAGTGTAACAGAGCGTATCTCCAGATTCTGCGGCATAGAAGCTGTCGCACCATCCGCATTAGGGCCCTCCTGTAAAATCGCAAGCACGTTTTTCAGCATTTCCTCCCTGTCCGTTCGGGGAATCTTTTTTTTCAGAGCACCCATGCCGCCGTCACTCATCATATAATAAAAATCTACTCTTTCCTCATTCGATGAAACTACGGTATCATACACCAGAACGGAACAGGGAATCAGTATGACCAGCACAATAAACAGGACAATCAGCTTTCGCGCCAAAGATTTTCGTTGTGTCATAAAATTCCTCCTTTATCCGTGTGTGGTCGGCTGCTTGAGAGGAATCCGCACCAGAATGGTCGTGCCTTCCTCCTCCTTGCTGTTTACCTTAATGCTGCCCTTGTGCATCATGATGGTGCTGTGGGTAATGGAAAGCCCAAGCCCCGTGCCGCCGGTTTCTCTGTCTCTTGTTTTATCCACACGGTAGAAGCGTTCAAAAATACGGTTGACCTCATCCTCCGGAATCCCAATGCCCGTATCTGCCACGCTGATAAATACGTTTTGATGGTCTGCATCTAAAGAAACCTTTACGGTTCCTTCCTCCGGGGTATATTTCACTGCATTATCAACCAAATTAGAAATCGCAAGGGAAAGCTTCATTTCATCTGCCTCTGCATGGATTTCCTTCGATGCGTCCCATTGCAGAGAAATATGCTTGGCATCAGCCATCGGCTGCAAGCGCTTGATAATATCCGTCATCATCTGCGTAAGATTTGTTTCCTTAAAATTCAGGGGGATTTCCTTTTGATCCAGCTTAACAAGCGTCAAAAGGTCATTGATGATTGCAGTCATACGGTCAACCTCAGAGGTAATATCATGCAGAAATTCCACATACATTTCCTTCGGAACATCCTCCTGCAGCAAAATAGATTCACTCAGCACCTTTACGGAGCTTAAAGGCGTTTTCAGCTCATGTGATACATTGGAAACAAACTGCTGGCGGCTGGATTCTACCTTTTCCAGCTGGTCTGCCATCTGGTTACAGGAAATCGCAAGATCCACAATTTCATTATGCACAATCCCTCTGACCTTTGCACGCTGTTCAAAATGCCCCTCAGACATTTTGCGAATAACGTCAATCAGATTTTTCACAGGCTCTGTAAAGACCTTTGAAATAATAACCATCACAATCAGCACTAGAAGGACAAGCGTTCCCAACAGCAGATATGCCTCCTTGCCGATATCTCCAAGAATATCATGCACATCTGCCAAGCTGTCTACAATCAGCACAACACCAACACGCGTATCACCTGCACCAACAATAGAGGCTGCGGCATAAACCGTACCGTTTTTCTGCTCCTTTGCGGTATCCTTATGCTGTAATGCCTGCACAACCTCAGGCAGAAGCAGCGTTTTCCCGACATCCTCATAGCCTGTATCATAGGTTACCAAGCAGGAGGAATCTAAAATCATAACACGAAAATTCTTTTCCTGACTGGTCTCCAAAATGGTTTCCTCCAGTGCGCTGCGGTTTTCTTCATCAAACAAAAATTCCGAGGATGTAACCTGTCCGGAGATAACATTTGCCTGACTGAGCAGGACCTTCTTCCGCTCATCCAAGAAATATCCCTGAACAGAGTGAAGAATGGTGCTTGCCAGAAGCAGGAGCGGAACAATCCCCCCTACCAGATAGCCTGCAAGCATAATCCAGCGCAGAGAAATAAACGGGAGCTTTTTCTTTTCTTTCGTCGCTTTAGTTAAAATAGTAACCAACTCCCCATTTTGTAAAGATATACTTCGGTTCGCTCGGATTTACTTCAATTTTTTCTCTCAAACGGCGCACATGTACATCCACCGTACGCACATCACCGGGGTAATCATAGCCCCAGACGGTATCCAGAAGCTTTTCTCTGCTGTAAACCTTTCCGGGGTTTTCCATGAGCAGCTCCAGAAGGTCGAATTCCTTCGCGGTCAGGTTTACCTCCTTTCCGCTGATAAATACACGTCTGCTGTCGAAGGAAAGTTCTAGGTCTCTTGCCTTCAGAACTTTTTTCTCCTGTGTCTCGGCAGGTGTTTTTTTCACACTGCGGCGCAGAATGGCTTTGATTCTCGCCTTCAGCTCAAGAATGTTAAAGGGCTTTGTGATGTAATCATCCGCACCGTATTCCAGCCCCATAATTTTATCCATATCCTCGCCCTTCGCCGTTACCATAATAATCGGCACCTGTGAAAATTCTCTTGTCTGCTGGCAAACCTCAAGCCCATCCATCTTCGGCAGCATTACATCGAGCACCACCAGATCGAAATTCTTTTCCTTGATGTTTTGCAGAGCCTCTTCCCCATCATACGCCGCAGTGACCTCCATGCCGTCCTGCTCCAAGGAAAATTTAATCCCCTTTACGATGAGCTTTTCATCATCCACCACTAAAATCTGATACGCCATTTTCAGCCTCCTTATTCTCCCACTGTAATTTCATCCTGTATTTCTGCAAAGGTTTTTTCTCCGATACCGGAAACACGCATCAGCTCCGCGATATCAGAAAAGCCGCCGTTTTCCTCCCGATACGCAACAATTTCCGCCGCCTTTTTCTCGCCAATGCCGGAAAGGCGCGTCAGCTCCTTCGCTGTTGCGGTGTTGATATTCAACCTGCCTGCATCATTTTCTGCGCTTATTTCCCGTTTTTCGGTGATTTTCTCCGCAGAAGCAGGTGTTCCTATTTCCAATGCGCCCGTTGCAAAGCTATGGCTGTACCAGATGCCGCTGAACAGAAAAAACAGCAGCACTGCCAGAAGCTTCAGGCGTTCTGTTCCGATTTTTTTAAAAAATGTATTCTCATGCAACTTTAATACAAACCTCTTTTTCTTTTTCGTTTCCTGTGATAAAATAAGGTATTGCCGTTTCCTTCGGAAACACAGATACTCATACGAAATAACTATATCACATCTAAGATAAATTTTCAAATATATAGGAGATTCCCATGAAAAAACGATTGACACGATTCCTGCCGTTCTTATTGGCATTTACGATAGCTCTTCCCTCTTATTCCGTCTTTGCAGAAGAAGAAAACCAAGCAAAAGAACCGCAAACAAATGAAACAAACGAAACGCAGGCAGATGAGACCACCGCGAACGATACGCTGAGCCTTGCCGCAGAAACCGCCGTTCTGATAGATGCAGCAAGCGGGGAAATTCTCTATGATAAGGATGCAGACAAAAAAATGTATCCTGCCAGCATCACAAAGTTGATGACAATTCTTCTGGCATTGGAAAACGGCAAGCTGACGGATGAAATCACATTTTCCCACGATGCCGTTTACAACATTGAGCCCGGCAGTGCGCATATTGCTATTCTCGAAGGCGAAACGCTAACCTTGGAGCAGGTACTGCGTGCAATTATTCTGCGTTCCGCAAACGAAGCCTCCAACGGCGTAGCGGAATATGTGGACGGCTCTGTGGAGGCATTTGCCAAGCACATGACGGAGCGGGCGAAGGAGCTCGGCTGTACAAATACAAATTTTGTCAACGCTAATGGACTGTTTGATGAAAACCATTACACCACCGCACATGACATGGCGCTGATTGCAAGGGAGCTGCTCAAGCACGAGGAATATCGTTCCATGATGAGCGAAACCGATTACGAAATTCCCCCGACCAATCTACAGACAGAAACCCGCTATCTGCATGGACAGCACCAGATGCTGAACCCCAATTCCATCTATTATTATAAGGATGCCATCGGCGGCAAAACAGGCTATACCGTTGAGGCAGGCAATACACTTGTGACATACGCCGAACGGGACGGGCTGACGCTGATTGCCGTTGTGATGAAGTGCAATGGTGCGGAGCATTATACCGATACCGCTGCTTTGTTCGATTACGGCTTTGCAAATTACGCATCCGTGAAGATTGCCGCGGTCAGCGACTATACCTCAACCGTACCTGTAACCGAAACCTATAACAAAAAAGCCGTTGCCTTAGGCAAGGTGACGATTGCACCAAGCGAGGATGTGTATTACACCCTGCCGAAGGGAACGGATGCCTCTGCCGTTACCGTAAAGACGGATATTCCCGAAGGTGTAGAGGGCGCAGTCAAAAAAGGGCAGACCCTCGGCACATTGCAGCTTTCCTATAATGGCAAAACGCAGACCGTTGATTTGATTGCACAGAATGCTGTAGACGCGCTGACAGATACACAGAAGGCAGAGCTGGATAAATCCTCTCTTTCCGGCATGGTGAAAAGGGTCGCCATCGGTGTGGGGATTGCGGCAATCGTTCTCCTTCTTATTTTCTGCATCACCCGATTCATCGGCTACAGAAGCTATCAGCGAAGAAAGCAGCTGCGCAGACAAAGACCCCGCAGAAGAAGAAATTACAGAAGATAAACAAAAAGCAGACATTCGTAGAAATAAATTCTATGGTGTCTGCTTTCTTTTTCTGTTTTTTATAATCCCAAAGGCGCAAGGCTTCTTTCCAGAATCCCATGAATATAGGCGATACAGATGCCGTAATTCGTCATTTTCGCGCCCTGCTCCTTCGCTATGGAAAGTCGGTGCTGCATTTCCTTTTCATTCAGCATGCAGCCGCCGCAATGCACAATCAGCGCATAGGGAGATAAATCTGCAGGGAATGTGCCGCCGCTTGTAAATTGAAACTGCAATTCCTTCCCCGTATATTCCCGAATCCAACGGGGCAGCTTGACCGTTCCGATATCCTCACACTGACGGTGATGGGTACAGCCCTCGGAAATCAGTACCGTATCTCCATTCTTCAACTGCTCCAAGGCTCTCGCCCCTTTGACATTTTGCTCCAGATTGCCCTTATACCGCGCCATCAGAATCGAAAACGAGGTCAGAGGGATATCCTCCGGTACGATTTTAGAAACCTTCCCGAAAATCTGGCTGTCCGTGATGACCAGCTTCGGACATTTCCCAAGGGCTGCCAGCGTTTCTGCAAGCTCAAAATCTCTTGTAACAATCGAAACCGCGCCCGTTTCCAGAATATCCCGAATCGTCTGCTGCTGCGGCAAAATCAGCCTGCCCTTCGGCGCAGCGGAATCAATCGGCACAACCAACATCACAAAATCATTTGGTTCGAGTAAATCCCCGATAATTCTGCGTTCCTTCTCCCCCTTTGGTGCTAACGCCGCAATGCGTTCCTTCAGGACGGAAATGTTTTCGCCCGTTTTTGCGCTGACGAAAATTTCATTTTCTCCATCCTGCTTCTGCGTCAAATCCGCTTTGTTTTTTACGATGATATAAGGAATGCTTCTCTTTTGAATTTCTGCAAGAATTGCCGCATCCTCTGCTGTCTCCCCGACAGACGCATCTATCACGATAACGGCAATATCGGTTTTCTGCAAAACCTGATATGCCTTTTCTACGCGCATTTTTCCAAGTTCCCCCACATCATCCAGACCGGGGGTATCAATCATAACAACAGGCCCAAGCGGCAACAGCTCCATTGCCTTCTGCACAGGGTCTGTTGTTGTGCCTGCCACATCAGAAACGATTGCTAAATTCTGTCCTGTCATAGCATTGATGACGCTGGATTTTCCTGCATTTCTTCTGCCGAAAATCCCGATATGTATCCGTTCCGACAACGGTGTATTGTTCAGTCCCATTTTTTCCTCCTATTCTACCAGAGAATCTCCGCGGGCGCTGACCACCCGATAGCCAATGGATTCCGTCTCTGCCTTTAAAAGGGCAAGCCCCTCCGCCGCTTCATCCCCCATGGATCGTTTGTTATCATACAGACTGTAAAGCTTTCTGTTTTCCTGCGGGGAAAGGTTCGGCATGACAACATTTGCCCCTGCCAGAATCCCCATTTTCCGCCCATCCGGATGAATGGTGCTGAGTGCCGTTGTAGAGGGCAGAAGCACCTTTGGCAGCATCAGCCGCAGAAGTCCCAGAAGGAAAAGTGTCAGTTCCAATGTACCTGCCTTTTCCTCCCGAAAGGGCGTATCCTTCTGGGGAATGAAGGGTCCAATGCCAATCATGTGGGGATTCAGCTCCTTCAGAAACAGCAGATCCTCCGCCAGATGCTCTGCCGTCTGCCCAGGCGAGCCAACCATAATGCCGCTTCCTACCTGATAACCGATTTTCTTCAGGTTCCGGAGACAAGCCTTGCGGTGGTTTAA
>OHVM01000611.1_pt1 | contig 13192 bp, 9 predicted proteins | sample 1579431 | NCBI WGS metagenome assembly OHVM01 (sample SAMEA3882524, study PRJEB24775) | human gut metagenome | biome: human-associated habitat; feature: intestine environment; material: feces | place: Netherlands | collected 2009/2010 | reverse complement strand
TACCCGATTGATTATAATCTGGATGCCATCCGCACCCTTGTGCGCCGTGCCATGAAATTAGGCTTTTATGAGGGGGTCAATCTTTCCCTTGCCTATTGCGATGACTGCGGGCATCAGGAGCTGGAAATGGACGTTTGCCCGAAATGCGGCAGCAAAAATCTTACAAAAATCGAGCGCATGAACGGCTATCTTTCCTACTCCCGCGTGAAGGGGGATACCCGTCTGAATGACGCAAAAATGGCTGAAATCGCAGAAAGGAAGAGTATGTAATGCGGTATCATAATATTACAAAGGACGATATGCTCAACGGCGAGGGGCTGCGTGTGGTGCTCTGGGTGAGCGGCTGTTCGCACCACTGCGAGGGCTGTCATAACGCCGTCACATGGGACCCTGATGGGGGGCTTGTCTTTGATGCAGCGGCAGAGGAGGAGCTGTTCTCCCTGCTCTCCCGCGACTATATCAGCGGCATTACCTTCAGCGGCGGCGATCCGCTTTATACGGGCAATCGGGAGGAAATCGAACGGCTAGCGAGGAAGGTCAAGCTGGAATACCCGGAGAAGAATATCTGGCTGTATACAGGCTACCGCTGGGAGGAAATCAGCGCACTGCCGCTGATGCAATACATTGATGTGCTAGTGGATGGAAAATTCATCGCAGATTTGAAGGATACCAAGCTGCACTGGAAGGGAAGCTTCAATCAGCGCATCATTGATGTGCAGAAATCCCTGCAAAGCAGCTCCCTTTACCTATACCATGCAGAATGAGAGAGGAACGAGATATGGAAAAAATCAAGATTAAATATCTGAGCGATAAAATCGAAAGACTGCGCTACATTGACGGGAAATCCGACTGGATTGACCTGCGTGCGGCAGAGCGTGTAGAGCTGAAAAAGGGCGAATTTCAGCTGATTCCGCTGGGGGTTGCCATGCAGCTGCCGCAGGGGTTTGAGGCGCATATTGTGCCGCGCAGCTCAACCTTCAAGAACTTCGGCATCATCCAGACGAACCACTGCGGCATCGTGGATGAAAGCTACTGCGGCAACAATGACCAGTGGTTCATGCCGGCATTTGCGCTCCGGGATACGGTGATTGAGGTGAATGACAGAATCTGCCAGTTCCGCATATTTGCGCATCAGCCGACGCTGACATTTGAGGAAACAGACGACCTTGGGAACGAGGATCGCGGCGGACTCGGCTCGACCGGAAAGCAATAAAAACGGCGGACTTTACTGGACAAAGTGGACAGATTGGACACCCATTGGACACCAAAAAGACGGGGTGTGGACACCCCTGCGGACACAGAAAAAAAGTGATTTTCCAAAAGGAAAATCACTTTTTTGTTTTGGGGTAGATTATTCTGCTGTATAAGTGAAAGTAATTGTTACTTCTTCACCATTCAGTGTGCCTTTAATCACAATTTCAGTATCGTCATTTGTATTGAAACCATCTGCTGTTAATTCTAAGGAATCAACACCATAGCCCTTACTATCTACTTTACTATAGTTGTGTTTACCCCAAGAATACCAGCCTTTATCTGTGTATTTGTTTTCTGCAACTGTGACTTCTGTAATATTGCCTAAAAAGCTCTTCAATTCACTTTCGCTAAAACCATTAAACATTAAACGATAGCGACCGTCTACAAGTTCGCAGCTGCTTACTTTATATTTAGCTTCTTCTGTATTATCGTCTTTGCCGTCGGAGCTGCCGCCTGCCTTCTTGATTGTGTAGGTCAAATCAGCATAGCCTTCTGCTGTAATGACAATTACAGTATCCTTAGTTGTATCAACGCCATTGACTGCCAAATCCAGAATATCATAAGCGGATGTACCGTAAGCGTCATTTTCCGCTTTTACTCTGAATGTGCTTTCTTTCATATAGGTGCTTTCTTTGGTATATGTATCGCCGTTTACAGTTACGCCTGTTACCTTATTCAGATATGCTGTAAGCTCTGTACCGCTGATTGTGCCAAAGCGCAGTCTGTAGTAATCACAATCTTCAAAGAAACCGCTCTTTGTAGTCAGTTCTGCCTTTTCAACTGTAGGAGCTGTCAGCTTATCATCTTCGCCGGGGTCGGTAGTTGCGCTATCACCTTTCAGTGTATAGGTCATTGTTTCGTAACCCTTCGCCTCAACGGTGATTACTGTGCCTTCGCCTGTTGCGTCAATGCCGTTTACAGCCAAATCCAAAGCATCCTTATAACCGCCATAGGTGGAATCTGCAATCTTTGTACGATAGTTATCATTCTGGAAGTAAATGCTTGTTGCTTCTGTGTATGCTTTCGTGCCAACGGTTACCTTTTTGATTGCGCCCAGATATGTATCCAAGTCCTTACCCTCCAGACCGCTGAAGGTCAGACGGTAATAATCAGTGCTTTCCAGTAAACCATCCTTGTCTTTCTTTTCATGCTTTGCAACGGAAGGTGCTGTTTTCAGAGGTGTTGTTCTCTCTACTGTAAATCCTTCTGTTGTCAGTGCTTCATAGTAGTTTGCAGATACGGAAACGGTATAGGTACCGGGTTCTACGTTTTTCAGTGTGATGGTTTTGCCATCTTCGCTTACTACATAGTAAACAGCATTGCTGCCTTCATAGCCCTGATGATATACTGTTTTTTCCGTGCCGTCGCTGTTTTTCAGCACAACGCCGCTGAGGTTTTTCAGAAAATCCCCTTCGGAATTTGTTACTGTGATGACAACATCCTGCCCTTCGCTGATAGGTGTTGCTACAGAAAGGGACAGTTCTTTTTCTGTTTCCTTCGCATAATCAATGGTAACAACATTGCTGAGGTAGCCTGTTGCATCTACTGTGATTTTATTTTCGCCGATTTTCAGTGCGTCTGCTTTGATTGTAATCTTATTGCCTTCGATGGTATAAGCATCTGCGCTCAGTTCCTGCCAGTTATCATTCAGATACAGCTTTGTAATCTTGCCCATGTAAGCATCTGCATTTTCAAAGGTAATTTCAACATCCTGATTTTCCTTTGTCTCGCCTACTGTAGCCTTGGGCGCTTCCAATCTGCCATAGGTATTGCTATGCTGAATATCACCCAGCAGACCATCTTCCAGAACCTCTTTTACTGCGGAAGGTCTGTTCGGGGTTGTTTTCACATTGCCTGCCGCAATATATTCTGCGTAGCCAAGCCATTCGGCACCTGCTACCTTTGCATCATTGACTGCATTCAGATAGCCTGTATGGGTGTTATAAGTTGTATCGCCCTGATTGAATACCGCGTCGCAGATTACATTGTACCAGTTATCTACTACCTTTGTTGCTGCCGCGCAGGTTACGCCCATTTCTTCCAACAGCAGTGCATTTGCCAGCAGGTCGCTATCGAACAACAGGTCTGCGGAAACCTTATAGCCGCCGCTGCTGTCGGAAGAACCACCGCCGCTGCCGCTGCCTGTAGCGTGTGTCATTACGTCATACGCTGCGGACTGATAAACTACAGCTGCCTGCTTGGAGGATACATCCTTACCGCCTGTTACGTTGAAGCTCTTGCTGAATTCCTTAAAGCCGTTGCTGCGGATTGTGATGGTATAATTGCCGTTATAAGGCAGGTTATTCACGCCTTCTTCTGCGTTCACATCGTTATACAGAACGAACAAATCGCCGAAAAGGAAATAATCGTTGATATAACGCAGTTCCTTTGTATCCCCCTTCGGATCTGTCAGTGTTACGCTTTCGATGGGAGTTGTGATTGCATACGTCATATCCTTTACATCGAAATGCAGGTTTCTGCCGGAAACTGCGGTTTCTCTCAGAAGGAGTGTAGGTGCTTTTTCATTTACCACATGGATGGGAACCAATACGGATGCCTTATCGCCGCCATTGGATTTCACACGCACATAATAGCGTCCGTTGTTGCGGAAATTGCTCTGTCCGATAGGAATGGTCAGTTCGCCGACCTTATTGTTATAGTGGGCAACATCCCCTGCCGATGTATAGGTCAGATTGGAGTTGATTGTGTTCTTGTTTTCGTTATACTCTACCAGTTCCAGCTTGTTAATGCCGTTGAACCATGCTTTTTCTTCATCGGTATTGAAGTTGAACATAATGGTTACATTGCCTACAACCTCACCAAAAGTTTCGCCATCCTTTACTTCCGCATCGGGGGAGTAATAGGGATGTGCGTTTGCTTCTTCTGTCAGATTAAAGGTTGTTCTTGTGGGATTGATACGAACATTGCCGTCCTTATCGTAGTTTGTCAGATAATAATCCCATGCTGCAACAGCACCATGCGCCCATACATACTTAGGCAGATACTGTGTGCCTGCATAAACGGATGCCGCACCGCTACCGTTCAGATTGATGGTCTGTGTTTTACCACCGCTCTTGATAACAACCTGCTTGGGTGTCCCTACCAGAGGCAGCTTTGCGATTGTGCCGTCTGTGGTTACCTTGGACAGTTTCGCTGTTACATCTGTGCCGTCAACCGTTACGGAAGTTACTTTTTCTATGCTATAGCCATCCTTGAATGCCAGAGGCAGCCACGTACCCATATCGGTGCTTTCTACCACTGCTTTTTCTGCATCCACGATAGCCTCTGCGGTTGCTGTGCTGCCGCTATTGGAGCCGCCGCCGCTATGGGAGCCGCCGCCGGATGTTTTCTTAGTATTGGTTTTGGTGGCTTCATCGGCTTTGGCTTCTTCTTTATTTTTATCATCAGAAGCAGCGGAGGAGCCATAAAATTCCTGCATACGATACAGCAGCTGTGCAAATTCTTCTCTTGTTACCTGCTGTGTGGGGCGAAGGGTCTTATCCTCATAGCCTGACGCATAGCCCTGTGCAATCATTGCGGAGATTGCCGCCTTTGCCCAGCTGCTGATGCTGCCTGCATCGTTATAGGATGCAAGTGTGCTTTCATCGCCGCCTGTTACGGAAAAGGCTCTGACCAGAATGGCAAACAGCTCCTGTCTGGTTACGGGGCGATCGGGGTAGATGGAATCTCCATCGCCATAGAGGATATTCAGCTCGACTGCCTTTGCCATGGAGCCGGCATACCATGCGTTTTTATCCGCGTCGGTGAAGTTATCCAGCACGCTGACATCGCCTGCGCCTGTTTTCATCGCGCGAGAGAGGATTGCCGCCAGCTGTGCGCGTGTTAAGGCAGCCTTCGGCGCGATTTTATCCTCGCTTACTCCTGTGATAAAATTATTCTTAACAGCAAATTCCATTGCGTCCTTGGACCAATTCTGCGGAAAATCAGAGTAATCCGCAGATGCGGCAGCATAAGCCTGACTGCTCAACAGTACAGATGTGCAAAGTACGCCCGACAGCAATCGGTACATTCCTTTGTTCTTCATAAAATTCTCCTTTCGTTTCCCTTCCCTATTACCTTTTTTTGTGTCTGCAAGATTAAAAATGATTGTTTTTAAAGAATCATTCTACTGTTAGTTGTATCTAACTTTCATCAGTTTATCATCTGTAATATTCGCTTGTCAAGGCAGATTCTTCCAAAAATACACTTGTTGAAAAATGTTTTCATCTTTTGATTTTATTGCAAAAAAGTCTCATTTTTGGTAGAATTTTTATTTTTGCAGCAAAAAAACAGACGAACCGCTTTCGCAAATTCGTCTGTTTTTTATTGATTCGATTTTCTTAAATACCTTTTGATTGCTTACTGCAGGGGTGCTACTGCGCCGCCGTAGGTGTTATTGATGAAATCAACCACTGTCTGACCATGCAGAACTTCCATCAGTTCAGCAATGCCGGGCAGATTTTCGTTGCCTTCTTTTACTACAACTACGTTGCCGTATGTCTTAGCTGCTACGGATTCTGCATCCTCTGTTGCCAGAGCGTCATCCTGTGTCAGCTTATTCTGCAGCGCATAGTTTGCATTGATTGCTGCGAAGCCCAGATCGCTCAGGGACAGAGGCAGCTGTGCAGCTTCCATTTCAACGATTTCCAGATTATAGGGGTTTTCTGTGATATCCAGCTTTGTTGCGGTTACGCCTGCATCGGGATTCAGCTTAATCAGACCATTTGCTTCCAGAAGCAGCAGCGCACGACCGCCGTTTGTAGCGTCATTGGGGATACCAACCTTTGTGCCGGCGGGGATATCCTTCAGATCCTTTACAGTGCCGGCATAGATGCTCATGGGTTCAAAATGAACCTTGCCAACTGCTACCAGATGTGTACCCTGTTCCTTATTGAACTGTTCCAGATAAGGGGTGTGCTGGAAGTAGTTTGCATCCAGATCACCGGATTCTGTTGCCAGGTTAGGCTGTACATAATCTGTAAATTCAACGATATCCAGCTTGATGCCTTTTTCTGCCAGTTCATCCTTTGCTGCATTCAGGATTTCAGCATGGGGTGTGGGAGAAGCACCGATTTTCAGTGTGATTTCCTCTTTGTTGCTGTCATCGTTTGTTGCTGCGTCATCAGAGCCACCGCAAGCTGCCAGACCAACAGTCAGCACACCTGCCAATAAAATTGCAAAAAATTTCTTCATAGTACGTTTCCTCCTTGTTTTAAAAAAAATATTCTTTTGCTTTTGGTTTTTTATGTGAAGCCTAAAAAACAGGCTTACAGTCTTCTGTCTGTGTGCTTGGAAATACGCATGCCAAGCTCCTGAAATACTAATACGATGATTGCCATGAGGATTACCATGACATACATGATATCGGACTGCTTTCTATAATAGCCATAGTTGATGGCAATGGCACCCAAGCCGCCTGCGCCGACGATACCTGCCATTGCGGAATAGCCCAAAATGGTGGTAATGCTGATTGCCGCACCGACCAAGAGAGAGGGCTTTGCCTCGGGCAGAAGTACCTTCGTCATAATCTGAAACGGGGAAGCACCCATGGACTGTGCCGCCTCAACAACGCCGATTTCCACTTCCTTCAAAGAGGATTCTACCATTCTTGCGATGAAGGGTGCGGCTGCAATCCAAAGACCGACAATCGCCGCCTTGGAGCCGATTACTGTGCCGACCACCATTTTTGTGAAGGGCATCAGCGCAATCAGGAGAATCAGGAAGGGAATGGAACGGAAGAAGTTGATAATCATTCCCAGAAGGCTGTTCAGCCAGGGAATCGGATGAATTCCATCCTTATCGGTCACAACCAGAACCAAGCCCAACGGCAAGCCGATGATATACGCCAGAGCTGTAGAGATGACTGTCATATAAATGGTTTCTATAAAGCCTTGCCCGACCAGAGCAAGCATACCTTCCTTAAACATATTCTACCTCCTCTACTTCTACGCCTCTGTCTGTGAGATATTGAATCATTTTCTGACGAATTTCCTTTTCCTCGGGGAACTGCACCAGCATTTGACCAAAGGCTTGATTTTCAATCGTTCTTGTATTTGCCGCCAGAATATTTACGACATTCTTCAGCTCAATCATCATCTGCCCCAGAACAGGCTCATTTTCACTGCCGCCCTTGAATACCAGACGATAGGAATACGGCAACTTGCCTGTATATGCCTCTCGGTTTGTACCCTCGTGCATAACCAGCTCCTGCCCGATTTTTGTTTTGGGGGCACGGAAGATTTCCTCCACGCCGCCCTCCTCGGCAATCAGACCGCCATCAATGATGGCAACTCTATCACAGATTTCCTGAATGACGCTCATTTCATGGGTGATAACCACGATGGTAATGCCCAATCTGGTGTTGATATCCTTTAACAAGGAAAGAACACCTGCGGTTGTATTCGGGTCCAGTGCGGAGGTGGCTTCATCACAAAGCAGCACCTTCGGCTCGGTTGCCAAGGCTCTTGCAATGGCAACTCTCTGCTTCTGCCCGCCGGAAAGCTGCGCCGGATAGGATTCCATTCTATCTGCCAGACCAACCAAATCCAGAAGCTCCTTGGCTCTTTCCTTTGCCTTTGCCTTCGGCACACCGGAAATTTCCATCGGGAAGCAGACATTATCCAGTGCCGTTCTCTGCATCAGCAGATGGAACTGTTGGAAAATCATACCCATGTGTCTGCGCTGCTCTCTCAATTCCTTATCGCCAAGGGCGGTCAGCTCCACGCCATCGAGCCAAACCTTACCGGCTGTGGGGCGTTCCAGAAGGTTGATGCAGCGAACCAGCGTGCTTTTGCCGGCACCGCTCAGCCCGATGATGCCGAACACCTCTCCTTTTTTAATATCTGCGCTTACGCCATGGAGTACCTCCAGCTCGCCCGCCTTGGTGCGGAACCGCTTTTTGATACCCTCTAAGCGAATCATCGTTTCTTTTTCAGACATTTCCCAAACCACCTTTTCTTTATACGCAAAATAAAAAGCTCTCCTCCCGTTTGACCACTCAGTCAAAGGGACGAGAGCATAATATGCTTCGTGTTACCACCCTAATTCACAGCAACCTCACGATTACTGCCTTAACAAGTACGGGCATTTGCCGATACTCCGGCGCTGTCACGGGCGCTCCCGTCGCAGCCTAAAGGGAAACCCTCTCGGTGCGCGGCTCCAAGACCATCTTCCAACCCTTCCGCATTTCCTCCTTCGCAGCTACCGGAGGTTCTCTGTAAAATCTTTCAGGCTGTACTCTTCTTTTCATTGCCTTTGTTTTTTGAACTTGTACCCCATTATACCCCGTAAAAAATATTTGTCAACTATTTTTTTAAATTTTTTTAATCTTTTTCTTCGTCCCCGGAGGAAGCATATTGTGCAAAGGGAATATCCTCATACAGATACTTATGGAGCATATCCTTTGCCTGCGCAAGGTCATAGATATAATACCATGCCTTACCGATGATTTTGCCCTCGGCGTGGATATATTCATTGGGGAACGCCGCCTGATCCAGCGTAAGAGAGCTGCCCTTCAGACCGACGGAGGCCAATTTCAGAAGCTCATCATTGCTGAGGGAGGTCTGCACCATGGGGGCGAACTTCCGCACATAGGAGGGGTATTCCAGAGGGTTAATCTCCTTCGCCTTTTCAAAGAGGGACGCAAGAACCTCTCTCTGGCGGGAGGTACGCATATCATCATTATCAATTTTACGGATACGGGAATAGCTGACCGCCTGCGGCCCGTTCAGGGTGATATAGCCTGTTTCGTAAAGAGGCTCGCCCGACAGAAGATAGGCGTTAATCTGCCGACGCTCCGCTTCGGTGACATCCACCTCGACACCGCCCATGGCATCAATCACCTCTGCGAGGGAATCGAAATTGACGGCGACGTAATCGGTGACATCCAAACCGAAATTTTCATTGAGGGTGCGAATGGCAAGCTCAGGCCCGCCATAGGAAAAGGCATGGTTGATGCGGGTGTTATTGTAGCCGGGGATGGCAACATAGGTATCCCTTGCGATGGAAACCAGCTTAACCTGCCCTGTTTTGGTATTGACAGAGGCAACCATGACAACATCGGAGCGGCCGTTATAATCATGATTGCGGGAATCTACGCCGTAAAGGGCAATATTGATGACCTTTTCATTCACGCTTTCATTGACGGAAAGATTATCCTCATCCACCTCGGTACGATCCAAGCCGCCAATCATGTATAAAAATACACCGTAAGCCGCGCCAAGCAGCGCAAGACAGACAGCCAGAGTAATCAGAAGGGTCTTGAGATACAGGCGTTTAAGGTGCTTTCTGTGCTCCTCCCTTGTCATGCTCTGCTTCGCATATTTTTTCGCCGTTGGGCGTTTTTTTCGCTTCGATGTGTGTGCCTCTCTGTTTTCGCGCAAGGTATGCCCCTCCTTTTTGTTGTGTTACAAGCAATTTTCTTTATTTTAAAGGAGTTTTCGACAAAAAACAATTAAGATTCCTTTAAGATGTGATTTCTGCAAAAAAACAGCTCAGGCACGAACGCCTGAGCCAAGGGGATTTTAGATTTTACTGCAGCAGCGCGAGAATCTGCTCCACGGGGGCATAAACCTCGCCATCCACATAGAAGCATTGGATGCCGCTTTCCTTGCCGCCGATGAGAAGCTTGAAATCGGTTTTTTTGGTGACAAGGTGTCCGCTGTGATCCATGAGCATTTCATTTCCCATGGTGGTAAGGGTTTTGCCGACGGTGAGATTGAGCGTGCCTGCATCCTTTTTATATTCAGCGGAAAACCTTTTGCCAAGCTGTGCCATCTGCCGCAGAGGGGCATAGGGCGTGCCGAAGATTGCAAGGGTGGTCAGCTTCGCCTCCTTGCCTTTTACAGTAACGGTCTGCTCTGTGGTCTGAATACTGTTCGTAAGCCCAACCCAGGAAAGCTCATAGGGTTTGATACGGTCGGTATAAATGCCGTCCACGCCTGCGGCAAGAGCATCCTCAAAGATGCGGTAGCGATTGACGGTATGGGCATAGACCTTGAGCCCCTTTGCCTTCAGCTTGGAGATATTTTCCTTCTTTGCACGGTCGATATGCAGGGTGACGGTATCAATGCCATTTGCGGCACAGAAATTCGCGATATCGCCATAATTGGGATTTGCATAAAGATACAGGGTGAAAATCCAGTTTTCAAAGGGATAGATTTCCTTGATCCAGCTGAGCATTTCTTTATTATACAGCTGCGGAATGATGCGGCTCAGAATTTCTGGCGAGCCGATATTATTGGCGATATTCACCAAATCTCGGAACTGCCGCTGCACCTGTGCCTTATCGGTGGTTTTGGTATCCGTTATGAGGTACATATCGGGGTATTCCTGCATGAGATAGAGCAAATCCACCGCTGTCATGGGGGTCTGCTCATAGACCGCAGGGGTTGCGGTGAAGGTTTTGGTATCCATCACCAGAGAGCCGCTCGGCTTAATTTCCAGACGATAATAGGAGCCGTCCTTTTCAAAATCGTGCCGCACGACGAGGGTACCGTCTGAGGTATAGGTAAAATCCGCCTCTACGGCGCGGAAGCCATTCTGCCAAGAGGTCAGAAACGCTTCTTTGGAATTGGTTTCGATTTTGCCGTCTGCCTCCCCCAAGGCATGGGCAATCAGAGGATTTTTGCTCTGCCAATCTGCCGCAAGGGCAGGCTGTGCCGCCGAAGCGCCAAGCACCAACGCCAGAGCAAATGCCGCTATTCTTTTTCCTTTCATGCTCTTCTCTCCAATCTTTTCCAACTATAAAACACAAAAAACAGGGATAGTGTTCTATCCCTGTTCCCTTGCATTTCTATTATTCGTCTTCGTCATCGAACAGATCATAGAATGTATTGGATACCTTTTCAAAATCGTCATCGCTTTCGATATTGAGAAGCTCGATGCCGTCCTCGTTTTCCTTATATTCATACAGGAGAACGGTTTCATCTTCCAGGGGCAGCAATGCGATATATTCCTTATCGGCAATGCCATCCACCGCAAACACACCAAGGATGCCACATTCCATTTCTGTATCATCATCCAGAGTGAGGGTTAAAGTTTCCATTTCCATTTCTTCGTGTACATGATCGTCATGATCGTGACCGCAGCCACATCCGCAAGTATCGCTCATTCTTGAATCCTCCTTAAAAGTTATGATTTTCCGTTGAAGCACGGAAGCATTGATTGTATATATGATAACCGAAAATCGCGTTTTGGACAATTACTTTTTCTGACTTTTTTGACGGTTTGCCTCTTTTTCCGCAAGTTTTTTCGCTTTTCTGGCAAAGAAGCCCAGACTATCGTCCGCCTGCTTTGTTTTTTTGCCCTTTTTGCCCTGCTTTTTGGGCGTTTTTGCCATAGAGAAAGGCTGTTCCTTCGCTTTTTTCTTTTTGGATTTTTTTGGTGCGCCGCCGGTTTCAATGACAAATTCACCGAAATCCTCTAAATCGTCAAATCCGCCCCAGCCGTCACCCTCTACCCATTTATCCTCAATGACAGGCTTTTTCGCTTTCATCGGCTTGATGATGTCTTTTTTTGTTTTTTGGCTATCGACCAGCTTGCCGAAGGACATTTCCTTCTGCTCAAATTGCAGACCCCATGTTTTTTCGTAGCGGTGAATCCACTTGCGTTCATAGGGGGTGACAATGGTGATGGCAGTGCCTTCCATGCCCTTTCTGCCACAGCGGCCTGCACGATGGAGATAATGCGTGGGTTCTTCGGGGACATCCAGATTGATGATATGCGTAACACCCTCGATATCCAGACCGCGGGAGCCGATATCCGAGGCAACGAGGACATGGATACGCCCTTCACGAAAGCCATCCATGGCGTTTTTGCGCTCCTGCTTGCTTGCCTGCCCATAGATGCCTGCCGCCTTGATGCCGTGATAATTCAGCTTATCGACCGTTACCTCGATATTTTCGGGGTTATTGAGGAAAACCATGCACTTCTCCGGCTTTTCGCCTGCGAGAATTTTACGGAGATTGGCGAATTTTTCTCTGTGCGCGGAGAGGATATAATAATGATGGATGCCCTTGGGGACAATGCCGCCGCTTTTGGCTTCCAAATCAACCGCATCTGCCTTCATCATAGCTGCGGCTTTTGCCTTGGCTTCGCCGCTGACAGAGGCGGAAAGCAGAACAATCTGCCGCTCCTTCAGGGTTGTTTTGATGACAGCGGCAACATCCTCCACGTTGCCGTCATCCATAAGGCGGTCGCCCTCATCCAGAACGATGGTTCTGACGAGATGTGCCTGTATTTTTTTCTTACGAATCAAATCCAGAATACGCCCGACAGAGCCGACCACGATACGCGGCTTTGCTTTCAGCTTTTCCAGCTGTCTGCCGATGCCTGCCGCACCGATGAGAAGGACACAGCCTGCCGCGATGCCCGCATTTTCCTGCAAAAGCTCCGCCTGATGATAGACCTGCGCCGCCAGCTCATGGGTGGGGGTGAGGATAATCGCCTGCGTGCCGCGGATATTCATATCCAGCTTTTCAAAAATGGGCAAAAGATATGCCAAGGTCTTGCCGGAGCCTGTTTCGGAACGACCGATGACATCCTTGCCGGATAAAATTTCGGGAATCATTTTCTGTTGGATTTCCGTTGGGGCTGTGATGCCCTGCTCTGCCAAGGCTTCACACAGTGCCGCACGCAGCCCCAATGCTTCAAATGTATGTTCCATAGATACATCCTTTCTTTTTCCGATGCAGAAGTTATTCCCCCCATAAACAAAATCCTTCTGATACCGCGGAAAGGTTTGGGAAACGAAGCGTTTCCCGACCGGAATCCGCAGTCGGAATTTACTTCCGGCGAGGAAAACAGTGAGTTTCAAGGCTCCAGCCGATGGAACTCATCTGTTTATTCTTCTGTTTTAACAAGTCGAAATCCTGATTTCGACTTAGGTGTCGACTTCGTCGACACCTTCTTTTCTTTAAATGATACTGATTTTTTCAAA
>OHVM01000600.1_pt1 | contig 13494 bp, 13 predicted proteins | sample 1579431 | NCBI WGS metagenome assembly OHVM01 (sample SAMEA3882524, study PRJEB24775) | human gut metagenome | biome: human-associated habitat; feature: intestine environment; material: feces | place: Netherlands | collected 2009/2010 | reverse complement strand
ACAAAACCGGCTGCACCGATCACTACCGCTGCTGTTACCATTAAAAATAATGGCATAACATTTCCATAGGAAACCAGATCCACTACCGCCTTTGTTTTATATTCCAGCACTTTTGCCAGGTATTCCGGTGTTCCGGTATCTACCAGAGGCGTATATCCGTTGTACATGGCAAACTGGCTGTTTGCTGCGTTTTCCATGATCAGCGCCAGATTTACAGGATAGGCAAAGAAAAATCCTAAAAACAACAGGGCAATGACCCAGATCCTGCGCTTTAAGTCTTCTTTTTGCAGTTTAAAAAATAAGCTTGCGGATGTCATAACCTGCCACCTCCGTTTCACTGATGAATATTTCCTCTAAGGACAGAGGGATACACTCAAAAAATACTGGCTCATACCGGTTCATAATGTCCTCTGCTTCCTGTTTTGTGCCTCTTACTGTAAGGGTAAGAAGCCGTCCTCTTCCTTCCTGTGAAAGGATCTGAAGTCCCTTTAAGTCATCTGCCGTCATTCCTTCTTTTAATACACACTGGATCTTATGGATATTTAACTTCATATCATCTAAATCCTTAGAAAGAAGGATGCCGCCTTTGTGCAGCAGCCCTACATGATCACAGATATCTTCCAGTTCCCGCAGGTTGTGGGATGCGATCACAGGAGTCATGTTCCGGTCTTCGATCTCTGCTGCGAAAATGCTCTTTACTGCCTGGCGCATTACCGGATCCAGGCCGTCAAAGGTCTCATCACAGAAAAGATAATCTGTATTGGAACAGATGCCCAGGATCACAGATACCTGTTTTTTCATGCCCTTAGAAAAAGTGTGGATCTTTCTCTTTTCGTCTAAGCCGAAATTACCCATTAATTTATGGAAACGGGCCTTGTCAAAACGTTCATACACAACGCTGTAATATTCCATCATATCAAGAGGAGAAGCATTGCTGAAAAAATGAGCATCGTCCGGTATATAGAAAAACTTTTTCTTTGCTTTTATGTTTTCAAATACCTCTTCTCCGTCTATGGTCACATGGCCCTCATCTGCTTTAAGGATCCCGGCTGCCAGACGCAGAAACGTAGATTTTCCTGCTCCGTTGGTTCCGATGAGACCAAATACAGAACCGCTTTTGATCTCTGCGTTAATGTGATCCACTGCTACCAGATCGTCAAATTTTTTTGTCAGGTTCACTGCCTTAAGCATCTGTCTTACCTCCTTCCCTCTCTTCTAAGATCTTTATCATATCCTGGTAACTTACACCAATGCGAAGTCCCTCTTCTATGGCTACGTCAAACTGTTTTTTCCAGTCCTTGCGTATTCCCTCTGCAAGATGTCTTCCATCTGAAACAAAACTTCCTTTTCCCTGAATGGAATAAATATATCCCTGGCGTTCTAATTCTGCGTAGGCTCTCTGTATAGTATTGGGATTAATGGAAAGCTCCGTTGCCATACTGCGCACCGACGGCAGACGGCTGTCCGGCGGCAATACGCCTGAAAACATCAACTCTTCCAGTTTTTCCGTCACCTGTTCATACAGCGGACGCCGGTCCCTGTAATCCAGTACGATCATTTAGCCTCTCTCCTTTCTGTCTGTTCACCTGTAACATATATATGAACTGTTTTGACTGTATGAATTGTATTAACTGTACTAATCATATTGATACAGTTGTGATACACTTAAGATAGCATTATCTTATGATTTATACAAGGGTATTTTTTCTTAAGAATATATTACAAAGCCTTCTTCACTTTCAGCCATAATAAAAAATATCGCCTGTACAGTCCATTTTTCATGGTCCTGTTCAGACGATATTTTTCGTAAACTTATTTTATTTCATTTACATTTCCCAGAGTTATCTGTTGATCATCCGATCAACTTACTGATCCATTAATCTTCTTTAATCTTAACGATAACTTTCTTGATAGGTGCCGGAGCGCCGTTAGCTGACTTCGGCTTATGTGCATCCCATGGATTGAAGATGAGATACTGACCAGCTTTTACAACTACCTGCAGACCGTCTGTGGTATTCTCGAAGAATACTACGTCCTTATCTGGATTGTAAGGAGTCTTTACAGTCATTTCATGTGCAGGAGCGTAGGTCATAACCTCACTTCCCTCGATCACGTACTGGATATCGGTATAATGCTCATGTGCCTCATACTTAGCCTCTTCCCACGGAATAGTGGTGTAAGCGGTAACATTTGCATATACGTCTTTTCCGTCGATCTCATACTTTCCAGGCTCTAATGCTGCAAGATCGGTATTCTTTAAGAAGTCTACTGCCTTTGCGTATCTTCCCTCAATACCTAAGTTTCTGTAAAAGTCCAAATTCTGTTTTTCATCAAAAATCATGGTCTTTTTCTCCTTTGAGTCGTTATTGACAAGTTTATTGATATTTTTCTATCAGTTTCCTGTCTTTACCAGTATACACCCAAAGCAGCCTGAAACTCAATCCCTTTCTTACAGCTATTTAAAAAAACTAATTACAGTCCAGCCATGACATCTTCTTGTTTCCATATTCATGAAAACAAGAAGCCTTGTGGTTCCACCATATGCTGGTTCGAATGAGAAAGTGCTTATGCAAGCAAGCTTGCAACACACTCCCTCATTCAAGCCAGCGCATGGCTGAACTATTTAAAAAATTCGTGACCTCCGTGTGCGAAAAGGTAGGTTAATCTGGAGTCAAACCAGCCTGCTTTTCTGCCGGAAGCTTTTCTGTTCATAAAATATAACGCACCGTTGGAATAATCTTCCCCGTCCAGTGCACGGTCCACACACCGAATGGTTTCAGCTGTTACTTTTACGGAATTAATCCTGCCGTTGGACACCGGCTGGAACTGGGAACCCTGGTATACAACACCCTTTACGCTTCCAGGAAACTTTCCTGAAAGAACGCGGTTGATGATCACATCGGCCACTAAGATCTTGCCTTTCTCATCACATACACCAGCTTCTGCCTGAACGATCCGAAGTAATACCTGATAATCTTCATCAGACACTTTGATCCTTCTGGCGGCTCTTCTCTCTTCCTCTGCTTTCCGTCTTGCTTCAGCCTCTTCTTTTTCTTTTAATATCTGTTTCTGAAGCGCTTCTATTTCTATCTGCGCATCTGCCTGCCTGCGCTGTCTGTCCCGGACATCTCTCTCCAACAGCGCACCGGCCAGATGCTGACCTTCACTGCCTGTGTTCAAAAGTCCGAATTGTATTTTTGCTTCTGTAACAAAACTGCTTCCTTCAAAAAGTGCCTCTGTCTCCGGTTCCTCATCTGCTTCCAGAGAGTCTACGGTTCTGGGCGCTGCCATTGCGTTCTTTCCGCCTCCGCCAAATCCATTGGCTGAAAAAGCGACTACTGCAATCACAACGGCTCCTGACATAAGGACAGAAGACGAACGGTAATGGTTCTTTGTCACCTTAACAGAAATAGAACGTACAAAAAACATCACCGACTGAAGGAATGAATGCCATGTAAGCATACATACTCCTCATATTCTTTCCCGAAGCATACTGCCTCGTAAATCCGTTTCAGAGCGGTTAAACTGCATCCGCTCCCAAGTGCCATTGTGGGATGTAGTCCCCACTTTATGCCTGTTTTTCTGGGATGTATCGGTAATTATATGGGATTAAATCCTAAACGTCAACCATTGGGTAACAACTTTGTTACGTTTTATTTGTCAGTGGAGATTTTTGTGAATTATTTTATGCGTTTTGTATATTTATTTCTTTATTTTATCCTTCAAATCAGCATTATAACGATTTGTTTTTTACGTATTTATTACATTTTTGTTAATAATTAATTTTGTTAATTTATAAACAATGTTTTTTAGCCATATTATGTAAACTATTAGTGGCCGCAAACCCTTGATTTTACGTGATTTTATTTTTCGATTTTCCTTGTATAATTTTGTCAAAAAATGGGTGTAGTCCCCACTTTTAACATTTTTGTAATTTTTTATGTATATCCGGTTATGACAATCATCCATTAAGGAAAACGGAAATGGCTGCCACAGCTCTGCCCTGTTATTAGAACGTTTACAAAAGCAAAATAAAAAGAGCTCCAGACGATATTTTCACACCGTCTGAAGCTCTTTTAAATACTGTTTTTCTTAAATTACAGAATAACCTTAGCAGGGCACTTTGCCGCGCACTTGCCGCAGTTTGTACACTTCTCGTAATCAATGAATGCCAGGTTGTTATCCATATGGATAGCATCTGACTCACACTGCTTGGTACATAAGGTACATCCGATACATCCAGCCTGACATGCAGCCTTTACATCTTTGCCCTTGTCATGGCTGCTGCACTGTACTAAATGTTCTGCGCTGTAAGGAACGATCTGGATCAGTCCCTTTGGACAGGTAGCAACACACTTGCCGCAGGCTACGCACTTTTCCTTGTCTACAACAGCTACGCCGTCTACAACATGGATCGCGTCAAACTGACATGCCTTTACACAGGAACCAAAACCGGTACAGCCGTAGCTGCAGGCCTTAGGACCGCCGGCAGGCACTACAGATGCCTTTGCACAGTCATCAATACCTTCGTAGTTGTAAAGAGTCTTAACCTTGTCACAGGTACCTTTACAACGTACAAATGCAACCTTCTTCTCTGCTGCTCCGGCAGATACGCCAAGGATAGCAGCGATCTTTTCGCCTACAGGTGCTCCACCTACAGGACATGCATTTGCAGGAGCTTTGCCCTCTGCAATTGCCTTTGCCAACGCGTCACAGCCTGCGAAACCGCAGCCGCCGCAGTTGTTTCCAGGAAGTTCCTCACGGATAGCTACTTCCTTTTCATCTACTTCTACCTTGAACTTCTCACCGAAAAGTCCAAGGCCGATTCCTACGATGATACCTGCTACTGCAATAACTGCAGCAGCAATCAAAATTGCTGTTATGTTCATCTTCGTCTCCTCCTTCTACAGTAATCCGGAAAATCCGAAAAATGCGATTGCCATAAGACCTGCAGTTACCAGTACGATAGGAGATCCCTGGAAATTGTATGGGATATCATTTCCCTCAATACGCTCACGGATACCAGCAAGGAGCACGATGGAAACAGTGTAACCAATAGCAGTTGCAATACCGTTTACTACACTCTGTACAAAGCTGTAGCCGTTCTGTACGTTAGTAAGTGCAACACCTAATACTGCACAGTTGGTTGTGATCAGCGGAAGGAATACACCTAATGCGTTGTACAGGGAAACCATACATTTCTTTAAGAACATTTCTACGATCTGTACCAGAGCCGCAATTACAAGGATAAAGACGATGGTCTTCAGATAATCCAGTCCTAATGGGTTCAGGACGAACTGATAGATCAGACTTGCAACAACGGAAGCGATGGTGATAACGAAGATAACCGCACCGCCCATACCTGCTGCTGTCTCTACCTTTTTAGATACGCCGACGAAGGAACAGATGCCTAAAAACTGGCTTAATACCACGTTGCTCACAAATGCGGAGCTAATGGCAATAACAAGTAACTCTTTCATCCGTTTTTACCTCCTATTCTTCCGTCTTTGATTCTGCACAGTTTGCGCAATCGCCACAGCAAGCGGTCTTAGCCTTCTTGCCCTTAGCGGAACCGTTAGTTGCTGAAGGCATCTTTAACTTGTTCTGTAAAGCAGTTAAGCAAGCCAGAACGAAGAATGCGCCAGGTGCCAGGATAAAGATGGAAATAGGCTGATAGGAAGCAGGCATAATGGCTACACCAAAGATGGAACCTGCACCTAAAAGTTCACGGACAGCACCGATACAAACAAGGGCGAAGGTAAATCCAAGACCCATGCCTGCTCCGTCGAATGCGGAGATGATCGGTTTGTTCTTCATAGCAAATGCCTCTGCACGGCCTAAGATTACACAGTTTACAACGATCAGAGGAATGTAGATACCCAGTGCGCTGTAAAGATCTGGTGTAAAGCCTTCCATCAGCATGTCTACGATGGTTACCAGGGAAGCAACAACTACGATCTCACCTGGAAGACGGACTCTTCCCGGGATGATGCTTCTCATCAGGGAGATAATGAAGTTTGCTGCTACTAATACTACGGTAGAGGAAAGACCCATACCAAGACCGTTCATAGCAGATGTAGTTACAGCCAGTGTAGGACACAGACCTAACATCTGAACGAAAATAGGATTTTCTTTCCAGATACCATTATAAAGACGTTCTGTATACTTGTTCATTTCTTACACCTCCTACTTTCCAACGCAGTTTTCCACAAAGTAAATAGCTGCATTTGTGGCACCGGTTACTGCCTTGGAAGTATAGGTAGCGCCACTGATCGCCTGAACCTGGTTATCAGCTGTTGCGTCTGTCTTTGTTACTTCCAGTTTCTGTGCTTTCATTCCATTGAACTGATCCTTGAAATCTGGTTCTTTTGCCTTCATACCAAGACCAGGAGTCTCGCTGATGCTTAAGAAACCAAGACCAGTCAGATTTCCCTCAGAAGTGATACCTACAGAGATCTGTACCAGACCATTGTAGCCTTCTGTGGAACTTGCAGTGATCAGATATCCAAGAACAGAACCATCTTCTGCTTCTGCAACCTGTGCATCATCAACAGATACATTTCCAAAGCCCTGAGCCAGGATCTCATCTGCAGATGCTGCTACTGCTGCTGTCAGTTCATCGGTCTGCTCAAATTTTGCTGCTTCCGGGAATACTTCTTTATAAGTTTTGGTAGCTGCTGCTTCCTGAGCCTTTGCGATCGGATCTAATGTTACTTCGTGAACTGCGCCCAGGCAAAGTCCTGCAACTAAAGTGATGACAAACAGGATGGCAGCGTCTTTTAAAATTCCTTTCATGCCTTCTTTGCCTCCTTTCCAAATGCTTTTGGAAGGGTTACACGCTCGATCATTGGTACAAACAGGTTGCTTAAAATGATCGCATAGGAAACACCTTCAGGAGAAGCACCCCACAGACGGAAGATACCGGTTAAAAGTCCTAAGACAACACCGAATACGATCTGTCCCATTGGAGTGATCGGGCTGGTCACATAGTCAGTTGCCATAAAGAAAGCACCGAAGATAAGACCACCACCACATACCTGGCAGAGTACATAATTTACATCAAAACCACCAAAGATAAATACAAATACTGCAACTGTTCCAATGTAGATCACCGGAATTCTCCAGGAGATTACCTTGCGGACTAACAGATAAATACCGCCGATCAGAAGAGCGATGGTAGAAACTTCACCGATGGTACCAGGGATACGTCCAATGAACATGGAAGCCAGATCTACGCTCTGTCCGGCACGCATAGCTGCCAGAGGAGTTGCTCCGGAAACGCTGTCAAATCCCAGGCTTGCAGCTGAGAAGTTGTTCATCATGCCAGCGAAGGAAATTAACAGGAAGCATCTTGCAGCCAGAGCCGGGTTCATAAAGTTCTGTCCCAGTCCGCCATAAAGCTGCTTTACAACGATGATCGCAAAGATACCGCCCAGTGCAGGTACCCATACAGGGATCTGAGGTGGCATGTTCAGTGCCAGGATCATACCTGTAACAAGAGCACTTCCGTCTGCAATGGTAATTGGCTTGTGCATCAGTTTTTCGTAAACATATTCACTTGCCACACAAACTGCTGATGTGACTAAAAGTACAAGCAGTGCGTGGAAGCCAAAGTTATATACACCGAAAGCTGCAGCAGGAAGCATAGCGATCACTACGTCCAGCATCAGGTTCTGTGTATCCACGCTGCATCTCACATGAGGAGATGAAGATACGTTTAATAATTTATTCATAGCTTTTGTCCCCTCCTAGCCTTTCTTCCTGCGGTTAGCCGCAACCGTCTTACGCATTTCCTTGAATGCCTGGGTCAGAGGACGTCTTGCAGGACAGATATATGTACAGCTTCCGCATTCCATGCATTCCATACCGTTGATCTTTTCAAAGGTCTCACAGTCACGGTTCATAGCTGCTTTCATCATCATGACTGGAACGATATGGCTTGGGCAGACACTTACGCAGCGTCCGCAGCGGATACATGCAGTTGGTTCAAAAGCTGCTACCTGGTCTTTTGTAAAACAGGTTAAAGCAGAAGAAGTCTTACATACAGGCACATCTACAGTAAACAGGGCCTGTCCCATCATAGGACCACCGGAGATGATCTTTTCAGGCTCGGTCTTGAAACCGCCTGCTGCTTCGATCAGTTCCTGGTAATTGGTTCCCAGTTTTACATTGAAGTTCTGTGGTTCTGCCACAGCATCACCTGTAATGGTAATGATCTTTCTCATTAATGGAGTAGACTTGCATACAGCCATATAAATAGAAGCAACTGTATCTACGTTATCTACGATACAGCCTGCATCTGCCGGCAGCATGGAAGAATTTACCTTGCGTCCTGTTACAGCGTAGATGATAGAACGCTCACCACCCTGAGGATACTTGGTAAGTAACGGACAGACAGTGATCTTGGGTTCATCCTTTACCATCTCTGTCAGTTTCTTAATAGCCTCCGGCTTGTTGTTCTCGATACCGATAACACCCTTCGCATTGTCAAACAGCTGAAGCATAACCTTCAGGCCGCCGATAATCTGCTCCGGACGCTCCATCATGGTACGATAGTCACTGGTTAAGTACGGCTCACACTCTGCACCGTTGACGATAACGTAATCAATTGCGTTCTCATCTTTCGGAGTAAGCTTTACATGTGTCGGGAAACCAGCGCCGCCCAGGCCGACGATACCGGCATCCTTAACGATCTGGCGAATCTCTTCTTTGGACAGCTTCGATGCATCTCTGTCTGTACCAAATCCTTCAATCGCCTCTTCTTCACCGTCATTCTCCACCAGGATTGACTGAACCATTGCACCATTGGCAACCAGCTTGGACTCGATTCCCTTTACTGTACCGGAAACAGAACTGAGTACGTTTGCGGAAATAAATCCGCCTGCCTCTGCAATGATCTGGCCTTTCAGCACGTGATCGCCCTTCGCTACCAGTGGTTTCGCAGGTGCGCCAATGTGCTGGGACAGCGGATAAACCATGATCTCGCCCTGTAACGGCTCGAGATACTTGATCGGCTTATCCTCAGACAGTTCTTTTCCCTCAAATGGATGAATGCCGCCTATAAATGTAGCCAAACCCATCAATTAAACCCTCTTTCTCTTACTAAATTTTCCCTCATCCTCCACCCATTCACCTCCCGACAGATGCCTTTTCTGCCGAAATTGTGAAAATATTATCGGGTGTAGGAGCTAGAATCTACCGCGTATAGTATAACACAGGAAAAAAAAATTCACAATTGGAAAATGAATCTTCTTCCTCCTTCACTCTGTATAAAAATTAATACAAATGGTTATAATATAGCTTTTGTTTATACAGAATTAACAAACCTGTGTAAAAATCCCGTAAAACTTTCTCTTAAATACTATATCAATAGCCTTTTTTCTCGTTACCTAAAGAGCTGCACAGTCTACTGGAAAAACTTACTCCAGTACCCCTGCACAAAAATAAACAGCACAATCAGCGGAATGACATACGTCACATACACCCGCACCTGGCGCGGGAACTTCACGCCTTTTCCCTCATTTGCCTCCTTGAGGAAATTCTCAAATCCCCATCCATACCGGCTGGTACAGAACATCAGGTAAACGAGGCTTCCGAGTGGAAGCAGGTTGTTGCTGACGATGAAATCCTCGAGATCCAACACGTTGCTGCCCTCTCCGAACGGCATGAAACCACTCCAGAGATTGAAACCCAGCACGCACGGAAGCGACAGGACCGCAATCACCACCAGATTGACGCAGACTGCCTTTTTGATCGAACAGCCAGTCAGATCCGTTGCAAAGGATACGATATTCTGGAATACCGCTGTGACCGTTGATGCCGCCGCAAAGGTCATAAAGATAAAGAACAGCGTGCCCCAGAAACGTCCACCTGCCATGTGGTTAAATACATTCGGCAGCGTGATGAAGATCAGGCTTGGTCCCTGTCCTGCCTCGATGCCGTAAGCCGCACATGCCGGGAAAATGATAAGTCCTGCCATAAACGCTACCAGCGTGTCAAGGACCAGTACATTGATTGCCTCGCCGGTCAGGCTGCGCTCTTTATCGATATAACTTCCAAAAATCGCCATCGCACCGATACCGATACTCAACGTGAAGAACGACTGTCCCAGCGCTGCAAATACGACCTTGCCAACACCAACCTCCTGAATCTTGCCAAAATCCGGCTTTAAGTAAAATTCAAGTCCCGGACGTCCGCCTTCCATCCGCACCGAATTGATTGCCAGCACAACCATCAGGAATAACAGGCAGACCATCATCATCTTTGTGATCTTCTCAACGCCGTTCTGGAGTCCCATCGCACAGATGGAAAAACAGAATACGACACAGAGCAGCATAAATACCGTCATCAGTCCCGGATTTGCCAGTACAGAGCCAAATTCCCCTGCTACACCGTCCGCATCCAGACCCACGAAATCGCCTTTCGCCATCTTGAACACATACAGCAGAAGCCATCCGGCTACCGTCGTATAAAACATCATCAGGACGTAGTTGCCCGCCATCGCGAACCATTTTTCAAAATGCCACTTAGTACCCTTTGGCTCCAGCACATCAAATGAAAGCGCCGCACTCTTCTGGCTCGCTCTGCCGACCGAGTATTCCATAACGATGATCGGAAGACCTAAAAGCACCAGAAATGCCGCATAAATCAGTACAAACGCCGCGCCGCCATACTGACCGACAATGTACGGGAATCTCCACACATTTCCCAGACCGATCGCACAGCCCGCGGAAATCAGGATAAATCCCAGCCGAGAGGAAAAACGTTCTCTTCCCATTTCTACTTACCTTCTCCTTTTTTATTTCTATATGCCCACACTGACAAGAGTCAGACGGGCGCAAAAAAGGGGCGCCTCCGCAAATCCCGGTACCAGCCCGAATTTCGGAAACGCCACCAAATGGTATTTTACTATATTCTGTTTTAAAAGACAAGTTTTCAGGTGCTTTTTATCCCTCAAACGTCTCTACTTCCTCCCGGTTCGGCACCGACGGAGCTGCTCCTGGGCGGGAAACGGCGATCGCTGCCGCTTTTGCCGCATGTTCCAGCGCCGTCTTCGGGTCTTCACCGAGCTGTAAGCCGCCGATAAAATAACCGGTAAATGTATCGCCTGCCGCCGTCGTGTCCACAACCGGCACTTTATAGATTCCCTGACGAAGGACTGTATCGCCATCGCGGTACACGGAACCATCGCCGCCGAGTGTCAGGACAATCTTCGCCTCCGGGAACCGTTTTACCAGTCCGTTCATCAGCGCCTGCGGATCTTTGGTTGCCTCAATGCCGCAGATATCCGACGCCTCCACCTCATTTAATAAGAAGTAATCCACATATTCCAGCGGATAGGACAGGATCTTCGCATTCATCGGGGACGGATTCAGAACGATCTTCATGCCTTTTTCATGGGCTTTCTCCATGATATAGCCGATCTCGCTGATCTCATTCTGTAAAATCAGGAAATCGTCCGCCTCAAACTGGGTCAGGACGCGATCCACCATTTCCTTCGTGATCCGCTGGTTGGCACCGCCATACAGCAGAATACAGTTCTGCCCTGCCGGATCTTTCTGGATGATCGCGTGTCCTGTCTGCCCGTCGAGATGCTCGATCAACTCCGTGTGGACGCCCGCCTTCTTCATCTGCTCGATGAGGAAATCTCCATCCCCGGCTCCGACAGCTCCGGCGTGCCATACCTTTGCGCCCGCCTTGCTCAGCGCGATCGACTGATTCAGCCCTTTGCCGCCGCTGAATACCTGCAGCGACTCGGAGGACATCGTCTCTCCCGCTCTTACAAAATGATCCACCTGATACGTATAATCAATATTCAGTGAACCAAAATTCAATACCTTCACTCTGCTCCCCTCTCTCTCCGGTTACTGAGACGGCTGTATTCTCGCCGTGCTCTCCCGCACCACCAGTTCCGGCGCAAAGATTACCTTGCTCTCCGGTCTTTTATGTTCCCGTATCTGTTTCAGAAGCAGCCGTACCGCCTCTCTTCCCATCTCCCGTACCTGCTGGCGTATCGTTGTCAGCGGCACCTCCAGCATCCGTGCATAGAAAACGTCATCGTATCCGACAACCGAAACATCTTCCGGTACTTTCTTTCTATATTCCTTGAGTTTTCTGCATACGCCATACGCCGAAGCGTCGTTGCAGGCGAAAATCGCCGTAAAATCCTGTGAAATGAGCTTTTCGACCGCCGCCGCGCCGCCCTCCTGCGTATACTCGCCGGCACAGACGAGACGTTCATCCACTGGAATTCCCGCCTCCTCCATCGCCCGGCAGTAGCCATGGTAACGGGCCTCCGAATCCATCTGGGTCGCATGCGGTCCCACAACGCAGGCAATCCGCCGGTGTCCAAGGCTTAACAGATGGCGCGCCGCCAGATAACCGCCGATCTCATGGTCGGTACCGACCGCCGGACAGTTCCGAAGCTCCGGAATCCGGTCAACTACCACATAGGGTATGTGGATCGATTCCAGATAATCGATCTCCTCCGCCGCCATCTCCCGCGTATTATCTTTAGCCATGATAAACACAATGCCGTCCGCGCCTTTATCCGCCAGAAGATCGATATACTCGCGATCCCGGTCATAATTATCATTCGTGTTGCAGAGAATCACACTCCAGCCATTTTCGCGGCACGCCTCATCGATCGCACGCGCCATATTGGCAAAATATACATTGGAAATATCCGGGACGATAAATCCTATGGTCTTGCTCTGCCGCTTTACCAGACTGACCGCGAGCTGGTTCGGACGATAATTCAGTTCCCGCGCCTTCGCTAGGATCTGATTCTTTGTCTCATCCGAGATCTTATATCCTTTTCCATTGAGAACCAGTGAGATTGTCGTCACGGAAAAACCAGTCGCAGCGGCAATATCCTTGATGGTTGCCCTCACTCATCCACCTCCGATGCGATCAGATCCATGAGAACCTGAATGGATTTCTGATATTTTTCTATCTCGACCCGCTCATTTGGCTTATGCGCCATGCCTGCCTCGCCCGGACCAAATAAGAGAACGGCTGCATCCAGCTTGTGTTCCACCAAAATCGAAGCATCTGTAAAGAAATTAATCCCAGTCGTCTCCACCGGAAGCCCTTTTTTCTCCAGTCCCTTCGAGAGCTGTTTCACAAGCGGATGGGATTCTCCAATCTCGATCGCCCGCCGGTCATTGACAATCCGGCAGCTGACGCGGAATTTTTCTTCTGATGTAACGGAACGCGCCGCCGCAAACGCCTCCGCCTGACCGACTACCATCTGACTTGTCAGTCCCGGTGTCATACGGATATCCATGAGAATCCGGCAGGTGTCCGGCGTCATATTTGGCGCCACGCCTCCGGAAATCTGCGTTACCTGCGCGGTCGATGCGCCGAGAACCGGGTGTGTGAAGCTTTTCACATATGTTTCAATCTCACCGGTCAGCGCCATCGCCTGTTCCACGGCATTGCAGCCCTCCTGCGGGTATGCCCCGTGGCTCGTCTTTCCGTGTGCTTCTATCT
>OHVM01000596.1_pt1 | contig 13580 bp, 9 predicted proteins | sample 1579431 | NCBI WGS metagenome assembly OHVM01 (sample SAMEA3882524, study PRJEB24775) | human gut metagenome | biome: human-associated habitat; feature: intestine environment; material: feces | place: Netherlands | collected 2009/2010 | reverse complement strand
CAGCGCGTCATCTCTTCGACTGCCTCCCCCCGTTTCTTTCGGTCCTGAAGCTTCCTTTCTGCGCCGTGCACTCCGTCCGACGCCCGGCTCCAGATTCCTTCTCTCTTCTTCCATCTGCCGTCCCTCCTGAAAATCACTCATTCGTTTCTTCTATCGAATTTCCCTGGTTTTCGCGGTATTTTCCAGTCAAACCATTCTCTTTCCTCTCAAAAAGCATTTCTTTTAAAACACATTTCTTCCGCTGAAAATTTCAATCATCTCCCGCCGCAGGCTGTCCATAATACTGAGCCTGGTGGTCGGCGGAAGTTCATAGACATCTGTCTTAAACAGATAATTCTGCAGGTCGATCTCTTTCAGCATCATCTTGGTATGGAACAGATTTGCCTCGTACACATTGATATCGACCACATCGTAGCGCCGCAACGTTTCCTTGGAGATATAATCCTGAATTGAGCGGATCTCACGATCCATAAACAGCTTTTTTCCGTCCACATCCCGAGTGAACCCGCGCACCCGGTAGTCCATCGTGATGATGTCCGAATCAAACGAACCGATCAGATAATCGAGAGTCGAAAGCGGCGTGATCTCCCCGCAGGTCGCCACGTCGATATCCACCCGGAAGGTCGCCAGACAGGTCTCCGGATGGTATTCCGGATAGGTATGGACGGTCACATGGCTCTTGTCCAGATGCGCCACCTGCGTCTCCCCCTGCACCGGCACCATAGAGCCTTCCGCAATCAGAAGCGTGACCGAAGCCCCCTGCGGATCGTAGTCCTGCTGGGAAATACTCAATACCCGCGCCCCGATCATATCCGTCAGCGACGTTAGGATCCGGGTCAAGCGTTCCGAATTGTACTGCTGATCGATGTAGGCAATATAATCCTTCTGCTCCCTCGGTGTCTTGGCATAACAGACATCATAGATATTAAAGCTAAGCGCCTTTGTCAGGTTATTAAAGCCGTATAATTTTAATTTTTCGCTGTGATCCATATCTTCCTTCTCCTGAAATATAAATGGTGTTGAGCGCGGTCGCTTGCGACATGTTTCTGCTTCGCGCGAGTGCGCATCCTCGCGGAGCGTTTTTTGTTTCATAGGACGTAATTTCCTATGAAATAAAAAAGGTCAGCGGGGTAGCTGACCTTTTTAGGAGAAGGTATTTCGTTTTATGGGGTGTAGCAAAAACTATATAATGTATTGGGGGGGTTACGTCTATTATAATAGCATAGGAGCAGAAATAAGTGTGCACAAACATCGTTTTATTTCGATTTCTTTTTTGTGCAAATCAACATTCTCTCCCGAAATATCCAGCAAAATCCGCCTAAAATTTGCATAAAAGAAGGCTTATTTCCAGACCTGTTTCATGCTTTGAACTTTTTATGCTTCTGTCACCGGAGTTTCAGCTTCCCCTGACAGCTTTTCTCCATCCTGGAACAGCGCTTCAAACTCAGCCTGACCGATCTTCTCTTTCTCCATCAGCAGGGCACAGCAGGAATGAAGGACATCCTCGTGATCGAGAATGATCTGTTTTGCCTTGGCATAGCATTCGTCGATGATGCGTTTTACCTCACTGTCGATCTCGCTCGCCACTTCCTCGCTGTAGGTTCTCGTATGCGCCAGGTCGCGGCCAATAAAGACCTCGTTGTTGTCTCCACCGTAGTTGATCATGCCCAGTTTTTCTGACATACCGTACTCGGTTACCATCGCGCGCGCCATCGAGGTCGCCTGCTTGATATCCTGGGAGGCGCCGGTCGTGATGTCGTCAAAAATAATCTCCTCGGCGATTCGTCCGCCCAGCGAAACCATGATATTTTGAAGCATTCTGCCCTTCGTCATATGAAGCTCATCCTGCTCCGGAAGCGGCATCGTATAGCCTGCCGCACCGACACCGGTCGGAATGATCGAAACGGTGTGAACCGGTCCCACATCCGGGAGGACATGGAACAGAATCGCATGACCCGCCTCATGGTACGCGGTAATCTTCTTATCTTTCTCGGAAATCACCTTGCTACGCTTCTCAGCACCGATTCCCACTTTAATAAAGGCTTTCTCAATATCCGTCTGGGTCAGGAACTTACGTCCCTCTTTTGCGGTATTGATCGCCGCCTCATTCATCAGATTTTCCAGATCGGCTCCGGTAAATCCAGCGGTTGTCTGCGCGATGCGGTGTAAATCCACATCCTCGCCCAGCGGTTTTTCCTTCGTATGAACGCCGAGAATCTCCTCGCGTCCCTTGACGTCCGGTCGTCCGACTGCCACCTTTCGGTCAAATCTGCCCGGCCGCAGAATCGCCGGGTCGAGAATATCCACGCGGTTCGTCGCCGCCATGACGATGATGCCCTCATTGACGCCGAAACCATCCATCTCAACCAGGAGCTGATTGAGCGTCTGCTCCCGCTCGTCGTGACCGCCGCCCATGCCGGTACCACGCTGTCTGGCAACCGCATCGATCTCATCGATAAAGACAATACACGGGGCATTTTTCTTGGCTTCCTCAAACAAGTCGCGGACACGGGATGCGCCGACACCGACGAACATTTCAACAAAATCCGAACCGGAAATCGAGAAGAACGGAACGCCTGCCTCACCCGCCACCGCTTTGGCAAGCAGGGTTTTACCGGTTCCTGGAGGTCCGACTAAGATCACGCCCTTCGGGATGCGCGCCCCGACGCCAGTGTATTTCTGCGGATTTTTCAGGAAATCTACGATCTCCTCCAGTTCCTCTTTCTCCTCTTCCAGACCGGCAACTTTGGTAAAATTGACCTTGCTGGTCGATACCATCCGGGCACGGCTGCGTCCAAAATTCATCATCTTGGCATTTGCCCCGCCGCCGGAACGGGAATTGATAAACATAAACAGGAAGATCAGGACGCCTGCGGACAAAGCGATCGGCAAGATCACCGTCATAAAATAGCTATCCTGGCGGACGCTGGTGGTCGTATACGGAACCCCCGCCTTGCGCAGCGCCATCTCTACTTCCTTCACATCCAGCACATTGAATTCCTCCCGGTCGCCGGAGGTTGTCTCAAAAACAACCTCACCGGTCGGCACCTCGCGGTTCGGGCGGATCTGTGCGCTCTCTACGGTCTTATTTTCCAGATATACCATGAACTCCGGATAGCTTAATTCCCGCTCCGTCGCCATTCCAGGGACTTTCAACGAGAAAAACATGATAACGAGCAGCATGAGGATCAGAAGCCCCACGCCTCCCATCGACTGACGTTGTTTCAACTGGCTTCCTCCTTATACTTCCACAACACCGATGTACGGCAGGTTGCGGTATTTCTGATCGTAATCCAGGCCGTAACCTACGACAAACTCATCCGGGATTGTAAAGCAGGTATATTTAACCTGAACCTGTTTTTTCACGCGGCGCTCCGGCTTATCAAGCAGGGTGCACAGCTCGATATTTTTCGGATTTCTCTGTTTTAATACCTCGATCAGATATGCCAGGGTGCGTCCGGAATCGATGATGTCCTCCACGATGATGACATTCTTGCCCTCCAGCGGCTCGTCCAGATCCTTGATAATCTTTACCACACCGCTTGACTTGGTGTCGGAACCGTAGCTGGATACAGACATGAAATCCAGGGAAACTGGAATAGTCAGGCGTTTTGCCAGTTCGCAGGTAAAGAATACGCCGCCCTTTAAGATACAGATCAGGTGGACTTCCTTTCCCTCATAATCTTTGTTGATCTGTGCTGCCACTTCACTGATCTTCTTGTTTACTTCTTCTTCCGTTAATAATACACGAATCTTATCAGCCACTGCTTTTTCCTCCGTTAAATTCCACCTCAAGGATGGTTTTTGTCTGTTCTGTTATCTTATAATATGCGCTGATCCGGTGCCCCACTATCCACAGGATATGTTTTTCTTCCGCCAGAAGCCAGATTTCCTCCCGCTCCTGTCTCGGAATTTTCTCATCGATCATCCAGGATTTCAGCGTCTTCCGACCGCCGGACGGCAGTGTCAGGTAGTCCCCCGGCTGCCGGTGTCTCAGCGATAAGGTACCTTTTATTTTATCATAGTCAAACCATTTCGTATACTGGTTTTTCGGAAATTCATCCCCATTTTCACAGGGGAAAGTATGCATCTGCAAAAGATTCCCATTCTGGATGCCCGGAAGCAAAACCCCTTTTCTTTCCCCTGGATGACTAAGCGGGCGCACTTCAAGAAATCCATATATATTTACCGCCCGGAACCCATGCGGCAGCGAAATACTCTTTCCGGTTCCCTGGTGCAGAAGTTCCCGCACCGCCTGCACATGCGTCTCCGTCACGTCCCGGAGCGGCATTTTGCTCTTTAAAAACAACCGCCGCACGATATAACCCTGCACAATCTCCGCCTGTTCTGCCAGCGCTTTGGCATCCGCCTTTCCGTCCGGTGCATGCTTTTGAAGCCATTCTTCTGCCACCTCTTCCAGATAGGCATCTGCCTGCCGGATGCGTCTGCCCGCCTGGTCGATATGACGGACTGCCTGTGCATTCAGGCGCTCTTCTACCGCCGGAAGCAGTTCATTCCGAAGCCAGTTGCGGCTGTATTCACTCTCCTGGTTCGTCGAGTCCTCGACCCAGTCCTGTCCCTGCTGCCGCAGCCAGGTCTGAATCTCGCTCCGCTGCGCCCAGAGAAGAGGACGGATGATGCGCCCCCGCACCGGAGCAATGCCGGAAAGCCCGGTCAGACCGCTTCCGCGGAACAGGTTAAAAAGAACCGTTTCCGCGTTATCATCCGCATGGTGGGCGGTGGCGATATGAACCCGCCGAATCTCTTCCTCCCACGCCCGCGCCGTCTCCTCATACAGGCGGTACCGTGCCAGTCGTCCCGCCTCCTCGACGGAACATTTCCGGTCAAGCGCCTCTTTTGCCGCATCGATACGGAACTCATAAAAAGGAACTTCCAGCCGTTCACACAGCATCCGTGAAAATGCCGCGTCCCGATCCGCCTCCGCGCCGCGCAGCCCGTGATGGACATGGAGCGCCCGCAGGGAAATCTGAAACGTCTCCCGCAGCTTCCAGAGTACCAGCAAAAGACCGACGGAATCCGCTCCCCCGGATAAACCGACCAGAACACCATCCCCCGGCCTGGTCATATGATTTTGTTTCATATAAATTTCTGTTTGTTTCTGCATTCTTTTATATTTCTTTTTATCCCTCTTAAAAATAAATCCACTCGTAACTGTTCAATACCTTCACAGTATAACGGATCTCCCCTTATTTCTCAACCTGCCAGATTCTACCGTTTACCCACGTTCCAGCACCGTCCCGACCAACACTGTGCAGTCATCCACCACACCCCCGTCCGAAAGGCCGGACGCAAACGCCAGGATCTGTTCTGCCAGTTCCTGCGGGTTGCCGCCTGAAAGGTTTGATACAAATTCCATGAACGTCTCTTCCTTGTGTTCCCCCGGCATCGCTTCGAGAATGCCGTCGCTTATCATAATAATTTTCTCGCCGTCCCACATTTTCCGCGACATCAGAACCGGCTCCGCGTTCTGTACAATTCCCATCGGCAGTCCGCCTGCTTCCAGAAACTCAACACCCTCACGCCCCAGAATAAAGGTCGGCACCGCGCCCAGCTTCATCGCTTCCAGCACACCTGTCCCCAGATCGATACAACATAGATCGATTGTTGCCGGATTCTGCTCCGTGCCCGCCAGCAAAAGCACCGTATTTACCAATTTGAGCGCCGATCGTGCCGAAAATCCCGTCTCCAGCAGGCGCTGGGTCAGCTCAATGACCTTCTCGCTGTCCTCGCTGGCGCTTCTGCCGCTTCCCATGCCGTCCGACAGGCTCATAATCACCTGCCCCGGAAGCCCGGTCTGCACCGTACACGTGTCACCTGAAATCGGTTCACCCTCCCTGGGGCTGCACGCCATGCCGTACACCATCCGGTATTTACCTTCTTCCACAAAACGGAAAGTCGCCGCATTGCGGGTGATCAGGCTTTTGCTGTCTTTCGCCACACTCCAGTGGCTTCCGGCGATCGCGCGTCCCAGAAGTTCCGCCACATCCCGCGCCGTCATGCATCGCCCGTTGACGCTGCGGAGTGTGAGAAACGCCTCCTTCTGCTGATTTTCATATTGAAGCACCAGCATGTTGTCCACGCGCAGATGGCTTCTGCGGAGTATCCCTGAAAGCACCTCCTCCCAGGATGCCGTCACATCCGCCGCCTGTTCCATCTGGTTGGAAAATTCCTCCAGAATCGCCGCCAGCTCCCGGAACTGGACGATCACCGCGTCCCGGCTTTCCAGAAAACGGTTTTTCCACCCCAGATTCATCGTCGCCCGCCCGAGACTCCGGTTCAATTCCCGCAAATATGCCTCTCTCTGGGAACAGATCTCATGAAACAGGCGAGGCATGTCCTCCAGGTCGATTTTCCCTTTCTGCTCGAACGTCCGAAGCAGATAATAGAGATAATAACTGTCGTCCCGGCGGCTGCCATAATACAGGTTGCACCGTGTACAATCGCCGCATACCGCCGACGCCGCCGTCTGCATTGCCGCCAGCCCGTCCTCCTTCGTCAGATGCCCCTGCCCGCCGATCTCATCCGCAAATGCCTGCGCCAGACCGCCCAGCGACAGTGCCATGCTCTTTAAACGTCTTGCCGTGTAGACGTTGACATCCGCCATATCTCTATGTAAAGTTCTCCGTTTAAGCACAAAAAATCCCTCCTAACCTGTATAACGCCATTATATACAGGCTGGAGAGAAATATTTGTCAAACGGACAGAGCAAAACCAGGGAAAACTTCGACATTTTCCGACCTATCTATGAACACTGCTCCCCCGTGTGCCATACTCCAGGCATTCTATGATGTGCTGCAAGTCTAATTCGGATTCGACGGCTTGAGCAGGATCTCATTGCGGTTTACAAGTCCCAGCTTCTCCTTCGCTACCTTCTCGATATACTGCTTGGTCTGCACGTATACGCGGTATTCCTCAAGCTGTTTGGCACGTTCTTCTTCCTTCGCAACCTGCGCCTCCAGATTTTCCTCACGAATTGAATAACTCCTATCCTTTTCCTTGAGATCGATGCCCTTGATGTGCACGGCAACAGCCAGACTCAGCACTACCATCGTAACGCCCACAAGCGCCATCCGGTTGTTTAAATTATCCTTTTTCTTTTTCCGCACATTTCCACCCGGTCTGCCTTCCGACATCTGTCTACGCATTCTCATCTCACTTCCTTTCCATGTTTTCTGCCTGTCCCCTTGTTGTACGTTTCTTTCCGGTCTTCTGGCTTTTTTTGCCTCTTCTTTTCATTTTAATCCATCCGCTGCATTTTTTCAATACCGCAAACAAAAGACGGCTGCCCGTCTGGTCATAAAACACCATGCCGCCGAGCACGCCCGCCACCGCATAGCCGCGCAGAACTCCGTCATTCTGCCCGAACAAAAGCCGGAACGTCGCAAAGCTGGCAAAGAGCCAATACGCCGCATCCTCCATGCCTGTCCAAAACGAGCCGTGCCGTACCAGCCACCGGAAGATCCTAAGCCCGTCATACATCATCATCAGCGCGATTCCCGTACACACACTGCCGCCAAGCAGCCATATTTCCCCTCTCACCGTCCCGCTCATCCGCCACCGCCTAACGGAACAGCCGTCCAAAGAACGACTCCTGCGATTTCCGGTGGGACTCGTTGCAGGAATATGAAAAGCTTTCAAACTCGCCCTCAATATCCACTTCGCCCTTTTCCAACGTCAGACGGCTCACATGCAGCGCCTTCCCACGAACCGTCAGAAGCCCCATGTTTGTATCGAGAATCATCTGGTTCTCATCAAATGACACCACATCCTGGATCCCCGTCACACTCCCCTTTTCCCGGTTCAGAAGCTCCAGCTTGTGAGGTCTGGCATCCAATTTTTCTTCCATGCAAAAAACCTCCCAATTTATCTAACTTATAGCCTATAGCTGCCTATTGTTAAATATATTGGGAGGTTTTCAGGTTTATGAATGATTATCTGGCCGGTTCCCAGACACCGTCTGCATTTACATAATAGCCGTCCGGTGTCCACTCAGCCATATAAAGGGAGCCGTATGGACGCCCTACGTCCTCCATGTAAACCCAGGTTTTTAATGCTTCATCATACGACCAGGTCGGCTGCGGTGCATACGGATTTAAGTATACATATCCTAAATCCGGAATCAGCTGCCACTCCGTCAGCATCTCTCCCGTTGCCGGATCCAGATAATACCATCTGCCGTCCTGCGGATCCAGATACCAGCCCGTCCGCATGCCTGTGTTTTCGTCCACATAGTACCATTTGCCTGCGCTGTAATCATAGACCCAGCCCGTCCGGATGTATCCGTCGGCTCCAAAGGCCCACCATGCGCCCCGGAGCTGTTTCCACACAACCTGTTCAACCTGCCTGCCGGTCGCCGGATCCAGAACCAGGCTTCCGGACAGATACGTGCCATTTGACAGGCGGTAACGCCATCCGGTGCTCTCTTTTACCCATGTGCTGGTACTTCTGTCGCGACCGGAAGTGGTCGTTCCCTGCGGATTGCCTGGGGTCGATGGATTCGGGTTCGACGGGTTGGGTTTCGTCGGATTGGACGGGTCAGACGATGCTTTCTTTGTCTGGACCGTTACCGCCTCGCTGGCTGCGGATGCCGTCGTATTGACACCTTCTTTGAGTCTCACATAGAACTTGTAAGTCGTTTCCGGTGTCAGCCCGGTAAATACCGGTGAATCCTGCCATTCTCCCTGATCCACGCAGTATTCCAGTTCATATCCTGCCGGAATCGCGGTTCCATCCACAAATGCTGACGGTGCTTCCAAGGTCACGCTGGTGTCTGTCCACGCTGCTGCCTGCGCTGCTTTCGGGGTCTTTGTTGCTATTTTCTTGATCGTCAGTTGCACCGTAATCGGATCACTCCTATAATATACGTTGCTGTCCGGGATCTTAATCTTACAGGAATACGTTCCCGCATTGGTCGGCGGTGTCATGCTGGAATAAACGGTTCCGTTCACACCTTCATAATACACCTCATACTGGCCCTGAAACTGTTCCGAAAGATCCTGTCCACCTATCGTTGCCTGAATTTCATCCCCAACAGACTTCGGCGTACCATCGTAATCAACCTCTTTATCCGTACCATTCAGTGTAACTTTATCTTTCTCCCCAAAATACACATTTGTCTCAATATTCTGTGCCGGCATATTAAAGGAGGCGGTCCATTTGCCACCGGATTCGGTAAATTTCGGCGGGTAAATAACTACAAGTAAACCACCGCTGTATGTAAGGCATGCATTCTTGTTCGGATTCTCCTTCATCCGTCTGACACCTTCATCTGTCAAGGTCGCCGTTACCAGATCCCCGACTTTTGCTGTAGTCCTGTTCAGCATATAATAAGAACTGCTTCCTGGCTTCTTTGTGATCGAAAATTCTGCATTTGGATTATCCTGAACCTCGATATCCACAGCTACCATGCCCGGTCCATTTAAGTATACATAGAGAGTCGGGAGACCGGTTGTATTATCTTTTTCAATGCAATAATCGCCGTTTGCCATAAGGTCTGAGCGACTATTTACCTGCTTCGGTGTAACTGGACCTTGCTTATACAGCGACATTGATTTTATATCAAATTCTTTAAACAGCTTACCATTGATAATCTTTGTTACTTTCAGAGAACCAATATGATCCTCTCCACTCCACTCTTGGGTTTCAAAGGCTGCCGTTGTTCCCCAGGTACCCCATTCCTGTCCTACGAACCAGGTATACTGGTACGCGTTCATATTTTCCGCATAGGAAACCTGTACGGAGGCATTTGAACACGGCATCGTAAAGCAATACACCGTTGGATTCTCCAGATTGCAAATTGTCGCATTCACCTTTGAACCATTTGCATCGGTAATTGTTACTTCGCTTACGACATCTTTCGGATCCAGACCCGTAAATGCAAGGTAAACTATTTCTCCGGCTTTCTGTGAAAATGTAAATGTACCAGTTTCACCACCTATCGTAGAAATCGGATTTGTTCCATTTATTGCACCATTCAGAGATGCATACGCTTTCACGACTGCGTTCGGAGAGTTCTTATTCGTCACGTCCCGTCCTACTGTAACCGTGTGCTCCGCCGTATCAACTGTCAGCTGGCATTCTGCCCACTTGGAAGGATCCGCCTTGCTGATGGCTGTGATTGTATAGGTTCCATTTGCCGCAGCCGCAGCGGTTACCAAGCCGTCCTCTACCCTGACTGCCGGATCACTGCTTTTCCACGTCACTTCTCTGGACGCTCCGTTTGCCACATCGACGGTTGCAGTGAGCTGGACGCTTCCTCTCGGATAAATCGTCTCATTGGTCTTATCCAGCGTAATTCCGGTAACCGATGGTGTCAGATCCAACGTCAGATTCGGACGTAAGGTCTGGTTTTTCAAAATCGGGAAGGCATACACGCCGTTTGAATCCATCGTCCAGGTAGAATCAAAATTCCAGCCCAGACTTTTATAAAATTCCGGGTTTTTCAGATCTGCCTCCGTTGCGTCCGATCCATATAGCTTGTCTGCCCCCATCGTATTCGGATCTGGGGTCAAAATCGTCCCATCTGATTTTCTCGCAACTGTTCCGGCAAAGCCGTAGTTACCCTGGTAAGTTCCCGTTTTTCCGCCAATCCGGTTGAGCGATCGCATCTCCGGGAAAATGCTGACACAGGAGGAAATCGAACCGTTGCTGGAAATACCCGCCACGGCTGCGCCAGTGGGATTTTTTGTCAGCGCTTCGCCTGCCGCGTAGCTGTGGGAGATCGTCACTTTGCTGTCACTTCCGCATCCTACCAGTCCGCCAATATAATCTCCCTTATCAACGTCCATATCCACAACTGCATAGCTGTTTTCAATGGTTGTAGTTCCACCGGTCCAACCAACCAAACCACCTACAAACCTCTTGCTGGCGGTTCCTTTGATTTCAGCATCTGCATAGCAGGACTGGATCTCTACCGAATATTTTTCCCTTACATTTCCTATCAAACCACCCGCAGCTTCAATCTTATTCGTTCCATCTGTAGTTTCGATTGTTCCACTAACGTAACAATTTTCTACTGTCAGAGAACCATATACATCACCAACCAGGATACCAACTCTCGCATCATCGTTGGAAGCTCTAACCACCGCATTTTCTATGGTCAGATTCTTAATTTCACAATTCGAAGAAATTTCTTGAAACAATCCCGTAGGAACCATATTTCCTACTACATTCAAGCCTCGAATCGTATGTCCGCATCCATCAAATTCAGCTCCGGCCTTAGGAATCGAAGCAAAGTCGTGACCGCCCATATCAATATCGCACATCAGTTTCGCTTTCCAGTTTGAAATCTTCGTATCTCGGAAATACGCAAGCTCTGCCCCGGTACTAATTTGATAATAACCATTTTCATCTTTGGCCGGTTCCACAACCGCCTGTCCATCCCACTGATCCTGCACCCATACCGCCTTAAATGTCACATTTCCTTCCGGCATGGTATAACTTACACCGCTGGCATATTTAGTGCTTCCGTCGTCACTCCAGCCTCCAAAATTCATGCCGTATACCTTAAAGGTATTCTCCGGAAGCGTAATCACAGTTCTGGCTGCGGCATTTTCCAGTGTCGGTACCTTTCCCTGCGAATCCTGACGATCAGACGCAAAGGTAATTGCATACTTCGCCGCGATTGAAAGATTTATTTCGATTGTTTCTATTTTTGTTGACGCGTCCTCAGAGGTATCGCTCAAAACAATCGTTCCCGTGATACTTCCGTTTTGTCCCGGATCTTTGCCATCCGTTGCCGGTGTTAAATTGAACTCTTTTTCAGCGGACCAGTTCGCATCAATTTTTTTATTTGTGATAACGTTCCGTACAGCCTGCAAAATTTCATCCGCTGTCGTCGCATTTGTCACTGTCATCGCCTGCAGCGCTGCCTTTGCCGCTGTTTTGACATTCTCTAAGGTCTGCTCGGAAAATTCATAGCTTCCACTCTTCGCCTCCTCGCTGTTACCATAGGTTGAACCATCTCCCATTGCTTGGACTCCAAACGTATAGGTTCCGCCCTCTACAATCTGTGAGGTAAAATCGTAACTGGCTGCATCCGCCCCAAGTGTTACCCCAGCCCCCAGTGCTGAACCATTCTTATAGAGCTGTACTTTATAACCCGACGCATTCGCAACCGGGCTCCAGACGGCTTTTCCTTTTACTGTCTCATCCCATTTGACATCCGCAGGCGCTGCAAGCTGAACAAGGTTTACCTCTTTTTTGAGCACAATTGAGCCGATCAAACTTTTCTTGTAATGGACATAAAGCTGTTTTTCATTTGTATTGCCAAGCTTCAGCGATTTAGCAAATTGAATCTTAATACTGCTAGTTCCATTTTCGGTAGTCACTGCAAGAAGTGTAACTCCGCCATATGCCGTTCCATCTTCCTCGGATGAAAGGGTAAAATCTTTCGGCTGCAAACTATCTGTTCCTGCATATGTAAGTTTAATTTCTCCATCTGCCGTGACAGTGTCCGCATCGGTTGTCCGGAAAGTTCCTGTCACCGTTTGTCCCGAAAGCATGGAAACCGGGTTTGTTACCATGGTGAAATTAAGAGCTTCTGAATCGGCATCCGAAATCGTAACTTTTTTCTCAACCGTAAAATATCCGGTCTTTTTGATCGTTACCATATACGTTCCGTCTGCAAGATCAATACTAAAGGTTCCATCTGGCTCTGTTGTCGCCTTTTTCTCGCTGCTTCCCTTCTTAAAGGTAATCTCTACGCCCTCGATTCCAGTTCCTCCAGACTTTACACTTCCCTTTAACGAATTGGTCGCCTGAAGATAATCCGGTAAATCATCCTCTGAAAATATAGTTGTTTCTCCACATTTTAATTCTGGGAAATGACCCTCTCTAATATCCCAATTAGATTCTCCCCAACCAAGAGTTTTTTTCCAGAAATTGCTTGTCAAAAGAGCTGTTTTGGAAACATCTTCTCCATAATACAGTGGATATGGCTTCTCTATCTTTTTAGAACCACTAGCAAATGTAAGTGTCATATCCTTATATGCATAATTTCCCTCTCCCTGTACATAATCACCCGTATATCCAAAAATTCTATTCACATAATATCCTAAACTATTTGTGGCAATCGTTTCTTGCAGTGCCACGCTCTTATTAATCGTAACTGTTTTATTTGGTCCACCAACCAATCCACCTGTACCGCGACCTAAATTTGTTGAAACACTTCCCATTGCAATACAGTTCTTAATATTCAACTGGCTTCCACTTACCACTCGAACCGAGCCAACCAAACCTCCAGCTAAAGAATCATTAACACTACCTTGGTTTTTAATATCTGCATTAACAATACAATTTTGAATTGTCAGCGCCCCCGACTGAACCTGTCCAATTAATCCACCTGCGGCACAATTTCCTGTAGTAGCAAGACTGCCACTGATATAACAATTTTCAATCTGCGAATTATTACCTACAGTTCTCGCAACCGCTCCTACATGCTCTCCATCTCCCGTAATGGTCACATTAGACAAAATCAAATTTTTAACGGTTCCATTCAAAACACTAAACAACGGCTGCGAAATTCCACTCAACTCATATCCATTACCATCTAAACCAGC
>OHVM01000595.1_pt1 | contig 13645 bp, 10 predicted proteins | sample 1579431 | NCBI WGS metagenome assembly OHVM01 (sample SAMEA3882524, study PRJEB24775) | human gut metagenome | biome: human-associated habitat; feature: intestine environment; material: feces | place: Netherlands | collected 2009/2010 | reverse complement strand
GATACCTTTCAAAGACGTAATTCCCGCTACACCTGTATTCGGGTCATCCGGGTACTGAAACGTAAGTTCTGTCACGGCAGCAATCTCATCCGCGCTGAAAAAGTCATTATTGTCCTTATCAAACACTTTCTGTATATAGTTCCGTAAGGTTTTATTGGGAAAATTACTTGCATCAATGGCAACCCCTTCTTCCGCTGCCCAAGCCGTCGCAGGCAGCAGTCCGAAGCACATCGCCACCGCCAGAAATGCGCTCAGCCCTCGCCGTCGTATCATCTGCTTTTTACTCATACCATTTTCCTCCTTTTCTGTGGTGCTCCTGCTCGGCCATGGAAAACAGCTCGTTATGGCTCATCTCCACATCGCCAAAGCGGACAAAAATGCCATTTGTCACCGCGCTGTTCCACACCTGCGGGTCGGAAAGTGACCGGAATCGGAATTTATCCAGATAGGGCTTCATATCCAGCAGCAGGCGGCTGCCGGAGATAAAATCGACCTGCAGAACGTGGTCGGTCAGCGGTTTGACTGACTGAATGTATTTCCGGTCCAAATGCGTACCTCCTCTCGCTTGCACAAAATGAAAGGTTCACCGTACCTATAGGATACGGTGAACCTTTCAAAAAAACCATTCACAAGTTGTTAGTTTTTATCCGCAAGCAGGTCGAGCAGCAGCTTGCGCTTTGCGCGCGGCTCTCCTGCTATCTGCAGTTTGGTGTAAATTTGATTCACATACTGCCGGATACTGCCCTCGGACAGATACAGCTTTTCCGCGATCTCGCGGTTGTTCAGCCGCTGTGCCATCAGCCGGACAATCTCATATTCCCGCTCGGTCAGCGCAGACAGGGCTTCCGGACGGTCAAATCCGGCCTTTCGCCGCTCTGCGGCTTCTCCCAGTTCGATGATCTGTGCAACCGTTCCGGTTTGCAGCCGCTCTGTCAGCAATGGCTTGAGATAGCGATAATTCTCCGCAAACGGGATGACAAAGCCGTCCGGTTCCGCGTCGGTCAGTGCCCGATCGAGCTGCGCCTGTGCCTCCGCGTGCTTACCCAGCATTTCATACGCCGCTGCCGTCTGGATTCGGATATGCATCGCGACCAGTGCATAGTGCATGCCTTCGCACACAGCAAGCAGCCTTTCGCTCCGGCCGATGACACGGGCGTAGTCGCCCTGTGCCAGACCGACCTGATTTTCGATCATCTCGATCATCGGCTTGCCCGGTGCAAGTGTATGCACGGTTGAAAGCCTGTGCGCGCGGAAAACCTCCGGAATCTTGTCGGTTTTGCCAAGCAAAGCGTAATAATACGCCGCAATCGCGTTCCATAGGTTCAGCCAGGAAGCATTGTGCTGTCGCAGCAGCTCCGCGTGCCGCTCAGCAATCGTGCAGTGATACTTCATCTCCGCAAACAGCGACAGCCGCCACGCCAGAAAATCACAGCACAGCGCCATATTGGCCTGCCCGTTGTCCTGAATCCGGGCGCACGCGCTTTCAAGTTCGATATGTGCATCCGTCAAGCGTCCCTGCAGGAACGCCGCTTCGGCACGCATGATGGTCTCGGCACCCTGACCGTGATTGCCGGTGATTTTATAATAGTGCGGCATGCACTCATCCATCTCAGCAAGCTCGCTCTGCAGCTCGCCCGGTGCGCGGTAAAACATCATCAGCACCGACGGCGAGCCGAACGTCCAGCCCCCGCTTTTCTGGATGCTGATGGCGGGGCGGGACATCTGCGCGCTGGCGCTGCGGTGCAGGCGGCTCATGGCGCTGATGTCGTTGTAGCAGAGAAAGCTCATGATCAGGTCGCATTCTCCCCGCAAATCGCCTTTTTCCTGTGCGGAAAGCGCTGTATTTTCGGAAATCGCCGTCAGCAGCAGCTCCTTCAGCTCTAGCATTTTCGGGATATTGCGCCAGTTGAACATACTCCGCATAAGCACCAGAATCGCCAGCGGATGGCTTGCGAGCACCGCTGCCGGGCATTCGTCCAGTGCTGCCAGCACTGCCTTCGGGTGCAGCGAGGAAAGCAGAATGCCTGCATCCTTCTGCAGCGTGCGCAGCATCGCATCGTAATCGCCGTTTTGCCGGTACTCGGTCATGGCATGCAGATACAGCCGGTGATCCTCATACCAAATGCCGAGCCGCCCGCGGTAGACGGTCTGCCACTCCTTCGGCATGGACAGGAAGGTGTGCAGCGCGCATTCCTTCATCATGTGGTGAAACCGGTAGGTCGCGCCGTCCGGCAGACGCTTGACAAACGCATTCTGCCCGGTCAGCGCGGCAAGCAGGTCCTCGGCGTGCGCGTCTGCCATGACGAACTGCGCCATTTCGACCGTAAATTCGTCGGCAAGTCCCATCACCGCAAGAAATTCCCGCTGTTTTTCGGGCAGCGGATCAATCATCGCAGCCGTAAAGATGGATGAAATATCCGAATTCGGGTCCGGCAGCACACCGTGCTCGGAAAACATCCGCAGATTCAGATAAACCGCCGAAAACCAGCCCTCGCTGTAATACAGCAGCGTATCTATCTGCTCGTCGGAAAGCACGGTTCCGCACCGCTTGGTATAGACCGCCAGCTCGGTATGGTTAAGCCGAAGCTGCGCCGTGCCGATCTGGTACACCTTTCCGCCCAGCCGGACAAGATGAACATTGGGCGGCAGCCGTCCGGCCAGCGCACACAGGAATCCGGGTGCGCGCTTGTCGGTCAGCAGGTGAAAATCGTCAATAAAAATATAGCAGGACTTCTCACCGGTCAGCGCATGACACAGATCGTCGATCAGCAGTCCGCCGCTCGCTCCGTCGGTCGGACAGTCGTATTCCCGCAGGAAGGCAAAGCCTGCACGCGCAAAGGCGTCCTGCACACTTTTCCAGAAAATCGCAAGATTGCCCGAGTACACACTGATGCGCACAATGTACGGCGCTTCGGCTCCGGCACGTTCCGCGAGATACCACTCCACCGCCGTCGTTTTGCCGTATCCCATGGGTGCAACCACGGTCGTCATGGCACAGCGCGAGATTGGCCGCAGGCTCTCCTGCAGCCGCTCGGATATGTAGATCGTGTTCAGATTCCATTTCGATTTTGGCATGGCGCGCACCTCCGAATACTGTAATGTGCTCTCCTGTCCGTTGTACTGTCTAAATTATACTGGATTTCAGAGCGGGTGTAAACCGTGTATACTGTTAAGGCAGCGTGCATATATGCCCTCAATTTGAGCGTCAAGCCGCTTTTCCGACCGGCAGTGTTACCAGAATTGTTGTTCCCGTATCTGCGCTCTGTTCAACGCGCACTGTGCCGCCATGCAGCCGGACAATCTCCTGCACGAGCGCCAGTCCCAGTCCCACGCCGCCCATTGCGCGGCTGCGCGACTTATCCACGCGGAAAAACGGCTGAAAGATGCTGTCCCGGTACTCCTCGGCAATGCCCGGACCGGTATCGCGCACGCGGATTGCCGCCTGACCGCCTTCCCGCTCGACAGACACTTCCACCGAACCGCCCGTGCGGTTGTACTTGATCGCGTTCTCTGTCAAATTGAACAGCAGCCGATACAGCAGCACATCACTGCCGATAAACTGCACGTTTTCGCCAGTCTGCGTCAGTGTAATACCGTTTTTCTGTGCCAGCGGTGTCAAATCGACCAGCACCTCCTCAACCATCGGTGCAAGGTCGATACGGTCGGTGCGCGGCACCGACCGCAGGTCGCTCATCTCAAGCAGGGTACGCACAAGCGCACTCAGGCGCTCAACCTGCTCCTGCTGAAAATGCAGCAATTTCGCAGTTTCTTCGCTCATCTGCCGATGTTCCGCCGCAAAGAGCTCCAGCCTTGTCTGCATCAGCGCCAGCGGTGTCCGCAGCTCATGGGCGGCGTTTCCCGTAAACTGCCGCTGTGCATCGAACGCCTGCGCCAGCCGGTCCAGCATGCCGTTCACCGACTCGCTCAGCTGCCGGAACTCGGCAGTCGTATCCTCCGGCAGACGGATGTCCGTCAGGCTTTCTTCGTTGATCTGTTCGGTCTGCTGTGCAAAATCCTTCAGCGGCTTCAAAGCCTTTCCGCTGAAAAAATACGCGATAATGGCGCTCAGCAGTGTCACCAGTGCGGTGATGTACCAGCCTATGCGCTCAAAACGCACCTTTTCTTCATTGACCTGCTGCGAAAAGTCACTGAAAAATGCCTGCATATTCTCTTTGGGTATCTGAATGGTCATTTCCTGCTGGTTTTCCGTCTTGTATTCCACCACAAAGCCGTTCAGCGCATCCATGCTTCCCGAGCCTGAGTAAAACAGCAGCAAATTCAGGCTCACACACGCCGCCGCGATGAGCAGCGCGGTCAATATCGTAATGCGCCACTGGACAGAAATTCGTTTGCTCATTCGCCCGCTCCTATCTCATAGCCCTGTCCGATCTTGTTGCGGATCGGGTCGTATCCCAGTGCTGCACGCAGTTTTTTCCGCAGCATGGAGATATGCACACGGATGGAGTTGCTGAAGCTGTCCACGCTGTTGTCCCAGACATGCTCCATCAGCTCCTCCTGGCTGACGGGTCTGCCGCGGTTGAGCAGCAGATATTCCAGAATGCCGCTCTCCTTGCGCGTGAGCGAAAGCGTCTGTCCGGCTGCCGTGGCCGTGCGGCTGCGGGTATCAAACATCAGCCCGCCGCACCGCAGGCATACATCCTGCTGCACAAATCGGCGGCGCGTCAGACTGCGCACACGCGCTTCCAGTTCCTCTAAATGGAACGGTTTGGACAGATAATCGTTCGCACCGGCATCCAGTCCGTCAACCTTGTCGGATATTTCACTGCGTGCCGACAGGATGAGCACGCCGGTCTCCTGATCATGCTCCCGCAGAGTACGCAGCACCGTCATACCGTCCACCTTAGGCAGATTCAAGTCGAGCAGCACCAGATCGTATTTTTCTACCGCCAACAGCTCCAGCGCCGCTTCTCCGTCAAAGCAGATATCCGCCTCATAGCCGGACAGACGCAGTTTTTTTGCAATGTCCTCACACAGATCGCGCTCGTCCTCTATCACCAAAAGCCGCATGAGCTTTCCTCCTTTGTGTTTTCATACCTTTATTATACCAGACAGGGATAAAATTTGTGTTAACGAAATCTGTTGCAAAAAATTTTTGTTTTTTTAGCACCTTAACACAGATTTTATCTCCCGTGCGGTATACTGGTGTCAACAACTTCGAAAGGGGCATAACAATGCTGAAGCACAGAACCGCCGCCCAGCTCTGTTCCGTTTAACACGATATCGTATGCTTTTGCACGTACCTTGCCAGGTTCCGTATCGATCAGATGCAGATCCTCTTCCATCGGCATGGTAAATGGATGGTGCATAGCTACGTAGCGATCCTCTTCCTCTGAATATTCAAGCAGCGGGAACTCGGTTACCCACAGGAACTTGAAATCATCCTTCTTTAAGAGGTCAAGCTGTCTAGCGATCTCCAGACGTAAGTTTCCAAGTACATCAAATACAACTTTATCCTTGTCAGCTGCGAACAGAAGCAGATCACCCGGCTTACCGCCCATAGCAGCCACCAGTGCATCCAGCTCTTCCGGCTTCATGAACTTGGAGAAGGAGCACTTGTAGGTACCGTCCTCATGGATTGCCAGATATGCAAGACCTTTTGCACCAAAGCCTTTTGCGTACTCAACCAGCGCATCGATCTTCTTTCTCGGCATAGCGCCCTGTCCTTCTGCGTTGATACCGCGGACAGAGCCGCCATTTTCCAGTGCACTCTTAAATACAACAAACTCGCAGTCTTTTACTACATCCGATACGTTTTTCAGCTCCATGCCGAAACGCAGATCCGGCTTATCGGAACCGAAACGATCCATTGCCTCGCGCCAGGTCATACGCTGGATCGGAAGCTGCAGATCGTAATTGCAGATCTCCTTGAAGAGCTTCTTTAACAGACGCTCATTGACATCCAGAACGTCCTCAACGTCAACGAAGGAAAGCTCCATATCGATCTGGGTAAACTCAGGCTGACGATCGGCTCTTAAGTCCTCGTCACGATAGCAGCGTGCCAGCTGGAAGTAGCGGTCATATCCAGAACACATCAGAAGCTGTTTTAACAGCTGCGGAGACTGCGGCAGTGCATAGAAGCTGCCCGGATGTACACGGCTCGGTACCAGGTAGTCTCTCGCGCCCTCCGGAGTACTTTTAATCAGAGTCGGAGTCTCAATCTCAAGGAATCCTTCCTCTGCTAAGAATGCACGGGTCAGAATAGCCACGCGGCTTCTTGTCATCAGATTTCTCTGGATATCCGGACGTCTCAGATCCAGGTAACGGTATTTCAGGCGAAGATCCTCTTTGGTCTTGGAGTTCTCCTCGATCGGGAACGGCGGTGTCTCAGACTCTGCCAGAATGCGGAGGTAATCCGCGCGGATCTCAATCGCACCTGTCTTTAAGTTTTCATTTACTGCACCGGAACGTGCCTCTACGCGTCCGGTTACGGCGATAACGAACTCACTTCTCAGCTTTTCTGCCTTTGCAAAGCTCTCAGCGCCACAGTCAGCTTCCTCGAAGATCAGCTGCAGGATACCAGAACGATCCCGCAGATCCACGAAAATAATGCCGCCTTTATTTCTGCTCTTCTGAACCCAGCCCATAACGGTTACTTTCTCGCCGATCTGGGCAGAAGTTACTTCTGTACATCTGTGGGACCGCTTCAGTCCTACCATTGATTCTGCCATGATTTTTCTCCTTTATAGCTATTAACTAATAAATTACCCTACTGTATATAAGTACGATTAATGTTTCAGGCTTTCTTTATAGAATTCCTTAAACTCCTGATAGCCTTCTTTTCCAAGCTGTTCCTTCTGGAACTTCTTGTTCTTGTTCATCTGGGCTACCAGTACGCGAACGCCTTTCTTTCTCTCTTCCATTGCTTCACGGATCACAGCTGCTAAAGAAGCGGAGTCAATTCCCTTTTCAAAGAGGAATGCTTTCTTCTCACCAGCACCAGGAACCGTAAATCCATTGTCTAAGAGGATGGTAACGATACGCTCAAAACCAATGGAGAAGCCGCATGCAGGTGTCTCCATACCGGTAAACTTGCCGATCATCTTGTCATATCTTCCGCCGCCTGCTACAGAACCGCCGAAGCCTTCCATGGAAACCTCGAAAATAGTTCCTGTATAGTAGGACATTCCACGTACCAGAGTCGGGTCAAATTCCAGACCAAAATCAGCTTCTGCTACATCTTTTACAGTCTCCATAATGTGTACCAGTCCCTGGCATACAGATGGATCCATTACATTCTTTAAAGTCTCTCCTAACTTCTTAACACCTTCTGCATCATTGGTAACAGTGCGAAGGATCTCCATATAACGGCTTACGCTTTCAGGAGCGTTTCCATTTTCCAGAAGTTCTTTCTCAACACCCTCAAAACCGATCTTGTCCATCTTGTCCAGAGTGATCAGAACGCTGTCCATAGCTTCTTCTGCAAAACCGCAGTAACGTGCCATGCCAAAAAGGATGCCTCTATCGTTAATTCTTACAGTAAATGCATTGTCCGGGCAGATCTTGCTTAATGCAGTAGTAGTTGCCAGGATCAGCTCGATCTCAGCCAGATTGGTAGGATCGCCTAAAATATCAATATCGCACTGGGTAAACTGACGGAAACGGCCCTTCTGGGGACGGTCTGCTCTCCATACGCTTCCCATCTGTAATGCCTTAAAAGGACTTGGAAGGTTTGCCGCATTATTTGCATAATAACGGGACAGAGGCAGTGTCAGGTCATAACGAAGACCGCTGTCTGCCAGGTCATTTTCTTCCTTTGCTGTCTCTAAATTCAGCTTATCGCCTCTCTTTAAGATCTTAAAGATCAGCTTTTCATTATCACCGCCCTGCTTGCTGGTCAGGTTCTCAATATGCTCCACGCAAGGAGTTTCGATCTGTGAAAAACCAAAGCCCTTGTAGGTCTCACGGATCTGGTTCATAACATATTCGCGGATCTGCATCTCTGCAGGAGTGATATCTTTCATGCCGGTAACCGGCTTCTTTGTTAATGCCATATTTTTCTCCCTGTTTTCTATCTGTTCTCTATCTGTACTATTCCTTTTTTATTGTAATGAACTTTCCCGATTTTGCAAGTCCTTTAGTGAATAATCTTCTCCTTGCGCCCGATCATTTCATCGATCCGGCTGATATATTGCTCTACTTCCTTTACATTCTCGCAGCGTTCCCTTCTGTTTTCAGATGGGAATACTACTTTTGTAGTAGTTCCTGCACCGCAGGCGGCAATGGTCTGCATCTCCTCCATGATCAGGATATTGTAGATACATGCCTTTCCTGGAAGAGAATAACCTACATTTTCAAAGTTGCCTGCCATGTTTTTCTGGCGGTAGAGATAATATGGTTCCATACCCATTCTGCGGGCACAGGCTTCACTTAAAGCAATCATTTCCGGTGTGTTGTTGATCTTTAAGTCCGCATATTCTTCCTTAAACATGTTCAGTCTTGCAGCACGTTTAATAGCAAGAGAATGAACGGTCAGAGAGTCTGGTTTTAAGGCTTCGATCTCTTCTAATGTATGTTTTACATCATCCAGATCTTCCCCCGGAAGTCCCATGATCAGGTCCATATTGATGTTGTCAAAGCCAAGTTCTCTTGCAATGTGGAACTTTTCTTTTACATTTTCTACTGTATGACGGCGGCCGATGAGATCCAGGGTCTTCTGGTTCATGGTCTGTGGGTTAATAGAAATACGGCTGATGCCATGGGAAGCTAAAACCTTTAACTTTTCTTCTGTAATGCTGTCCGGACGTCCTGCTTCTACGGTGAATTCCAGCGCATTCTTTGTATCAAACAGCTGCTCTAATTTACATAAGATAGCGTCAATGTCCTCTGCAGGCAGGGAAGTCGGTGTACCGCCTCCAAAATAAATGGTATCAAGAGGTCTTCCTTTCATCTTTTCTGCTGTATATTCCAGTTCCTTAAATAAGGCTTCCAGATACAATCCAGTACGGCCTTTCCACTTACTGATAGGATAAGAAGTGAAGGAGCAGTACAGGCAGGTAGTCGGGCAGAATGGGATACCTACATATAAGCTGTAACCTCTGTCATAGTCCAACGGCTCTAACAGACGTTTTTCCCTTGCTGCGATCTCAATGCTCAGATTGATCTTCTCATCGCTGGTCATGTAAGTTTCTTTCATGAATTTGCGGATGTCTTCTTCCTTCCATCCATCTTCCAGACGGCTTAATGCGATCTTGGTAGGACGGATCCCTGTAAGAGAACCCCATGGAAGTTCATGGCCAGTACGCTTTACAAGCATCTGGTAGAATAATTTTTTAATAACGTTTTTTGTGGCAGAGTGGTCTGAGAGATCTGCTTTTCCTGTGGAATGGGCAGTCAGAGTCCAGCCTTCCAGTTCTTCCCCATTTTCTAGTTTTTCCCAGATCCCAATAACAGCTTCCCCGTCCTCTAATCTGGTCTGTACATAAAAATCAACGCCCTCTTTTACTTCATGGGCATAAGTCTCACCCGGATAAAAAGACATCAGAAGTTCTCTGATGTCCTGTTCATATGCATTATCCTGTATTAATAATCCGATCATTTTCTTCCTGCTTTCTATCTATCGTACCTCTTTCGTACTTATCTGTAATACGGAATAGGATTGTGCTCCTTTTCATAGCCAATGGTAGTTGGATCCCCATGTCCCGGATAGACCATAGTATCTTCCGGAAGCACAAATAATTTATTTAAAAGGGAATCCGCTATATCACTGCTGCTTCCTGTTGCCAGGTCTGTACGGCCATAGGACTCATAAAACAGCGTATCACCGGAAAGAAGTACCTCTTCTTCCGGAATATAGTAGCTGACGGAACCTGCTGTATGTCCAGGTGTTGCAATGACTTTCCATTTATATCCTAAAAGTTCTAATTCATCCCCGTCATGGACCAGTACATCTGCATGGAAACTGGTCTGTTTTCCAGGCACATGGCAGGACAGATTAATAGAAGTATCTGCCAGCATGGCATCTTCTGTTTCAGAGGCATATACAGGAATGTGGAATGCCCGCTTTACCTCAGGCACTCCGATAATATGATCAAAATGTCCATGTGTTAAAAGCACTGCCACCGGTGTTACACCCAGTTCACTGCATTTATTTAAAATATAGGCTCCATTATCTGCCGGGTCTACCACTACGCCTTCTTTGGTATCGTCGTTGTAGACCAGATAGCAGTTTGTGCTCACCATTCCAAGCACCATGGTCTTTATCCTGAAATTACTCATAGTTCTCCTTCTATATGGCACTGTCTGCCACTGCAGATCCGGCCGGATGCAGCAGTTTCATCAGCCTGTAGTTCTCTGGATATCCAGAACACCGTCGATCTGGCGGATCTTATCGGTAATACGGTTCAGTTCTTCTGTTCCATGGATATCAAAGGTCATAATGATGGTGGCGCGGCCCTGCTTGCTGGTACGCACGTTCATGGAAGTAATATCGATCTGCTTTTCTGTAAATACCTTTGAAATATCTGCAAAAAGGCCGATACGGTTGTTTGCGAAGATCTGGATCTCAGTGGAATACTGCTCTGTACTGGTAGGATTTTCTGCCACCTGCCACTCAGCATCGATCAGCCGTCCTCTTTCATCTTCCGGAAGGTTGATCACATTGATACAGTCTGTACGGTGGATGGAAACGCCTCTTCCTCTGGTAACAAAACCAACGATCTCATCACCAGGTACAGGATTACAACATCTGGAGAAACGAACTGCCAGATCATGAAGTCCCTTGACCACGATACCGCTCTTATTCTTGCGTACAGTTGCTTCGCCGCTTCTTCCATCTGTATCGGCAATGCCGTCCAGAACTTCTGCGTCAGTGATCTCACGTTTCAGCTTCTTCTCCCGCTCTTCCAACATCTTGTTGATGACCTGGCCCTCTTTTAAGCCACCATGTCCAATAGATGCAAGAACAGAATCCCAGTCTTTAAAGGCATAGCGGTTCATTACCTTTTCCATAAATTCCGGTTTGGAAAGGTCCGCCAGGTTAATGCCTTTTGCCTTACAATAACGGTCAATGGCATCACGGCCGCGGATGATATTATCCTCTTTCATCTGGGTCTTGAACCACTGATTGATCTTATTTTTTGCCTGTGTGCTGCGTACCAGCTTCAGCCAGTCGCGGCTTGGTCCCTTGGAATTCTGGGAGGTGATGATCTCAATACGGTCACCATTCTGGATCTGATATTCAATAGGAACCAGTTTTCCATTGACTCTGGCGCCTACCATCTTATTTCCTACCGCACTGTGGATGGAATAAGCAAAATCAATAGGAGTAGAGCCGCTTGGAAGAGTCTTTACATCACCGGACGGAGTGAAACAGTAAACACTGTCAGAGAACAGGTCCAGATCACCCTTTACCATGCTTAAAAACTCTTTGGAATCATCTGTATCACGCTGCCACTCCAAAATCTGGCGCAGCCAGCTTAATTTCTCTTCTTCTTTTCCGGCAGCGATCTGTCCGCTTCCGCTCTCTTTGTATTTCCAGTGAGCAGCGATACCATACTCAGCAGTACGGTGCATCTCGTAGGTACGGATCTGGATCTCAAATGGCTGTCCGGTGCTGCCGATCAGAGTTGTATGCAGAGACTGATACATGTTCTGCTTCGGCATAGCGATATAGTCTTTAAAACGACCAGGAATTGGCTTGTACATTTCATGGATCACACCAAGAGCTGCATAACAGTCTTTTACTGTGTCTACCATGATACGCACAGCAAACAGATCGTAGATCTGATCCAGGGTCTTGTTCTGCTTTAACATCTTCTTATAAATACTGAAGAAATGCTTTACTCTGCCGCCTACGGTGGCTTCAATGCCTGCTTCGTCTAAATGTGCCTTTACTTCATCTACAATGGACTGGACAAAAGCTTCTCTTGCATCTTTGCGCAGATCCACTTTTTCTACCAGGTCATAATAAACTTCCGGCTTTAAAAACTTAAGTGATAAGTCATCTAATTCGATCTTAATCTTGGAAATACCCAGACGGTCTGCAATAGGAGCATAGATCTCCATGGTCTCCCTTGCTTTTTCCTTCTGCTTCTCCGGCTTCCAGTACTGGCCGGTACGCATGTTGTGAAGACGGTCTGCCAGCTTAACGATGATAACGCGGATATCCTTTGCCATTGCAAGGAACATCTTGCGCAGGTTCTCAGCCTGGATCTCCACTTTATCTTTATCCCAGTTTAACTGAGTCAGCTTGGTAACACCGTCTACCAGGAAAGCAACCTCCGGACCAAACTCTTTGGTCAGCTCATCCAGTGTCATGACGGTATCTTCTACTACGTCATGAAGAAGGCCGGCTGCAATGGTCTCCTTGTCCATCTCCAGATCAGCCAGGATAATAGCCACACATAAAGGATGGATGATATAAGGCTCTCCAGACTTTCTCTTCTGATCCTTATGTGCTTCTGCAGCGACCTTGTATGCCTTTTCGATCATGGAAATATCATCGGAAGGATGGTATTTATGGATCGTTTTGACCAGATCCTGATACAACACTTCCGGGCTGGTAAAGTCCGCCGGAGCTTCAAGCTCTATATCCAGTTTTTCTTTTGTTCCCTCTTTTCCCATATATGTGGCCACCTTTTTACAAATAATTAGTTACCATTATAATTTTTTTTAAATAAAAAAGCAAGGTCTGGTATACCTATTACTTTCTTATGAGTTCTGATTACTTACCCTCATAGATAATAGCAGACTCAACATCATAGCCCTTTAAAAGTTCTCTTCCCTTAAGTCCTGCCAGTTCCATTACAAAACAGATCTTCACTACCTTGCCGCCCAGTTCTTCGATCAGCTTGATAATTGCTTCCGTAGTACCACCGGTAGCGATCAGGTCATCAATGATAACAACCTTCTGTCCAGGAGTAATGGAGTCCTTGTGCATCTCAATCTCTGCAGTGCCATATTCCAGTGCATACTTTGCAGAAACAGTCTCGCAAGGCAGTTTTCCTTTTTTGCGGACCGGAACAAAGCCCTTGTGCTCTGCATAGGCAACCGGCACACCAAAGATAAATCCTCTGGACTCAGGACCTACTACTACATCATAATCTACATCCTTTAACATATTGCGGATGCTGTCCACTGCCAGGTGCAGACCGTCTGCATCCTGAAGGATGGTAGTTACGTCCCTGAAAATAATACCAGGTTCCGGAAAATCCGGGATGCTTCTTACATATTCTTCCAGCTTTTTCATATTTATATCCTCGTTTCTTTAAAATTTACTTAAGCGACTCATCTTGCACGGCTATGCCGCACAAGATGCATCGGAATATTACTTCTATTATACTTGCTCTGGCGGACACTGTAAACCCCGGGCAGTACACGCCCCTCAAATCTTTATTCCAATCTTTCCTGAAATATGGTAATATGTCCTTGTTATCTTCAGAACATATCGATATATCGTGAGGTTTTACATATGACTGGCTTAGGTACACTTGTAAATATGGCTGCCATACTTATAGGAAGCGGCCTGGGACTTTTATTAAAAAATGGTATTCCAAAGCGGCTGCAGACTACTATTTCCAGCGCAGTTGGCCTTTGTTTGATCTTTGTAGGCATTACAGGGGCTATCAAGGGTCTGATGAATGTATCGGGAACTACCTTTGAGACCAAGGACACATTAGTCGTAGTC
>OHVM01000593.1_pt1 | contig 13728 bp, 9 predicted proteins | sample 1579431 | NCBI WGS metagenome assembly OHVM01 (sample SAMEA3882524, study PRJEB24775) | human gut metagenome | biome: human-associated habitat; feature: intestine environment; material: feces | place: Netherlands | collected 2009/2010 | reverse complement strand
CTCCCGCCTCGCAGGCACTTCCCAGTATCAGTCCTTCTCTGTACTTCATCACCAGACTCTTGGGAATCCGGGGATGTTTGCTAAAATAGGTCAGATGCGACTGGGACACCAGACGATACAGGTTGATACGCCCCAGATCATTTTTCGCCAGAATAATGGCATGGTAAGAGGGCATCTTCTTCACGGCATCCACACTGGAAGCTCCCAGTGCATTGACTTCCGTCAGATTATGAATGTCCTGCTCTTCCAGCATTTTAATAAATTTCACAAAAATATGTGCCGTACACTCCGCATCATCCACGGCCCGGTGATGATTTTCCAGTGAAATGTTCAGAGCTTTTGCCACTGTATCCAGCTTAAAACGGTTTAAGTTTGGCAGAAGAAGGCGGGCCAGAGATACCGTATCCAGTACTGTTGGTGAAAATGGCAGTCCCAGCGCTTCTGCATAATGACCAATAAAACCAACATCAAAACCTGCATTGTGGGCTACCAGTACTGCGTCTCCCACAAATTCCAGAAACTGAGGTAATATCACATTGATCTTCGGATATGGCAGTACCATAGCGTCATTGATGCTGGTCAGCTTTTCAATATCAAATGGAATCGGCACATCCGGGTTTACGAAAGTAGAAAACTTGTCCGTGATCACACCGTCTACTACTTTTACAGCACCGATCTCAATGATCCGGTTCTTTACAGGGCTGAAACCTGTGGTCTCAATATCGAAAACAACATAGGTATCTGCAAAAGTCTGTCCCTTGGAATTTTCTACCAGCTGCTTGGTATCATCTACCAGATAGCCTTCCACACCATACAAGATCTTAAAGGTATCCCCTTTATCCAATGCATGGTTTGCATCAGGGAAGGCCTGAACGCAGCCGTGGTCCGTAACAGCAATGGAGGACATACCCCATTTTTTCGCCCGCTTGATGATGCTCTTTACCTCAGAAACACCATCCATATCGCTCATTTTTGTATGGCAGTGCAGTTCCACACGTTTTTCCAGGCTGTTGTCCATACGCTTGGTGGTAAAGTCATCGGCCTTTTTAATACCTACAATAGAGCCTAATGTCAGTTCTCCGTCAAACTTATCAATGGTGGTAACACCTTTGATCTTAATGAACATGCCCGTTTTGATCATGTCCTTTACTTCATTGAAGATTTCCGGACGGATGAACATTTTAGCTGTAATGGTATCTGTAAAGTCTGTCACATCAAAGGTAAGAATGAATTTACCGCTTCTTAGCTCGCGGCTTTCACAGGTTAAGATCTGTCCACGTAAAGTAACTTCTCCGATCTCTCCGTCGATCTTCTCAATCTCCATAAAGTCATCTTCAAAATCACGGCCGTAAAGTACATCCGGATTATTGGAACGTTTAACAGAAAACTTCCTGTCTTCTCCAAAGCCGGAGTCTTTATCTCTTCCCCAGCCTTTTCTGCCTTTGTTAAGCTGAGGTTTTTCCGTTTTTCCGCCTGACTGTGGTTTTGCAGCAGCTGTTTTTCCTGCATCTACTGGTTTTATGCCATCTGATACAGGAGAAATAGTCTCATCATTGCCAGGAACATTTCCGGAAGCTGCCTGATCCATAAGAGCGTCCCATGGAGCTGCCTCCGGCATAGGAATATCCATAATAGCAGCATTACTATTATGAGTTTTTTTCTCACCATTATCGCTCTTTGCAACTGTCTGCGAGATATTTTCTCCACCACTTGCATTTTCTAACTCATCCTTATGATTTTGCCAGTAAATAGCCTGTGCTTCTCTCTCTAACTTCAGCTCGATCTGCTTTCTACGGTCATTTTCCTTTGGCGGAATGTACTGAAACGCTACTTCTACCGGCAGACCGCACCGTTCATTAAATACCTTTTCCAAAACCCGCTTTAACTCATTGGTCTTGTCCCGGTTGACCATGGTATCTTCTACAGTCAGCACCATTTTTCCTTCATCTTCAAAGACGATCTGGGCTTTGCGGAACATACTGTATTCTACGATGCTGTAATGCTTTAATTCCAGCAGCAGACTGTCCTTATACATTTTTAAAAGCTTTTCCGGTGTGTACTGACCAGACAGTCTGTATTTTTCCTGTATCTTAATGGTGATCTGTTTATCCGGGAACAGCTGGTCTTTGATGCCCCGCTCCAGATCATAGATATTTTGTTTATGGATCAGCCTTGTGCTTTTCATATAAACACGAATAGAGCTTCTATCTCTGGCAGAAGTAACTTTTTCTACTTCTGCCATTGCTAAAAGCTCCTTTAAAGGCTCTGCAATATTAAGGGTTGGAAATACTTCTAAAAAACCTTTTGCCATTCAGATTACTTCTTTCTTGCTTCTGCCATTGCTTCCAGTTCACTGCGAAGGGAGTCTAACAGATCTTCTTCCGGTACTTTTCGTAAGATCTCACCTTTTTTGATGATCAGACCTTCACCTACGCCGCCTGCAATGCCAATATCAGCTTCCCTTGCTTCGCCAGGTCCATTGACTACGCAGCCCATAACAGCTACTTTAATGTCAAGAGGGATATCCTGCACCATAGTTTCTACTTTATTTGCAAGACCGATCAGATCGATCTGGGTGCGCCCGCAGGTTGGACAGGATACTACTTCCACGCCGCCTTTGCGAAGTCCAAGGGTTTTCAGGATACGTCTGGCAGATTTTATCTCTTCCAGAGGGGCACCAGTCAGGGAGACGCGGATCGTGTCACCGATTCCCTGGTATAAAATAATACCAAGCCCTATGGCAGATTTGATATTTCCGGAAAATAAAGTTCCGGCTTCTGTAATACCTACGTGAAGAGGATGATCGGTTCTGGAAGTGATCAGTTCATGTGCTTTCACACACATTAATACATCGGAAGATTTGATACTGATGACCAGATTGTCATAGCCCATATCCTCAATAAGATGTACTTTATCCAAAGCACTTTCTACGATACCTTCAGCTGTTACACCACCGTATTTTTCCACCAGATCTTTCTCAAGAGATCCGCTGTTTACACCTACACGAATAGGGATATTTACTGCTTTCGCACGGTCTACTACTGCTTTTACGCGGTCTGTACTTCCAATATTACCTGGATTGATACGTATCTTATCAGCCCCGTTTTCCATGGCTGCAATAGCCAGACGGTAATCAAAATGGATATCTGCTACTAATGGGATATGGATCTCTTTTTTAATATCTTTAAGAGCTTCTGCTGCCTTCATGGTAGGCACTGCCACACGGATAATATCGCAGCCTGCTTTTTCCAGGCTTAAGATCTGTGCTACCGTTGCCTTTACATCTTCTGTTTTTGTATTACACATAGACTGGATGAGGATGGGATTTCCCCCGCCGATCACCCGGTCACCAATATGAACAACTTTTGTATCCTTTCTGCTCATGTTTCTTTCCTCTTTATTCTTAATCTCCGATTGCATGCCGCCTGGAGGCAGCACTTTTATAATAATTTTCTTACATCATTAAACATGATAAATACCATAAGTGCCAGCAGTAAAAACATACCGGCAGCATGGACCATTCCCTCTTTTTCACGGTCAATAGGCTTTCTGCGTATAGCCTCGATGATCAGAAATACCAGACGTCCGCCATCCAGTGCAGGAAGTGGAAGCAGGTTCATCACACCCAGGTTTGCGCTTAAAAGAATGGCAAAATTCACAAGTACCATGGCAACCACTGTATTTCCTGCAGGTGCTGCCTGCTCCACCGTCTGGTCAATGGTAGTAACGATCCCTACAGGGCCACTGATATCATCTGCGCTTACTCTGCCGGCAAATATCATATGAAAACTGTCAAATACATAGTAGATCCAGTGTTCCACCTCATAAACCGACTGCACCAGCAGCTGCACCGGATTTGTGATCTTCTGAAGTTTTGCCTCAAACCGCACACCGATCATGGACTGCCCTGTCTTATCGTTATAAACCGGAGTGATCTTTGCCGATCTCTTCTCTGTTTTCCCATTTTCATCTGTATGTTTCCAGGTAATGGTCACATCCTGATGAGGATGGGCTGTAAGATAAGGTGAAAGATCCCGGTAAGAATGGACCGCTCTGTGGTCTACTTTTATGATCACATCTCCTGTAAGGATCCCCGCCTGCTCAGCCGGGTACCCTTCTTCTACACCCATGACCACCGGCTCATAAAAGCCACCGGCACAGCCTACGATAACAAGGGATAACAGGAAAGCCAGAATGAAATTAAATAAAGGGCCTCCAAAAACCACGGCAATACGGTTAAATACAGGTTTGTTATTAAAAGCCCTGTCCCCTTCTGCATCCTCATCTTCTCCTAACATGGCGCAGGAACCGCCAAAAGGCAGAAGTTTTAAAGAATATCTCGTTTCGCCTTTTACAAAACTTAAAAGCCTCGGTCCCATCCCTAAGGAAAATTCCGTCACTTCAATCCCGCTTAATTTTGCGAATATAAAATGTCCAAGTTCATGGAACAGGATGATTCCCCCAAGGATCAGCACTGCCAGTACAATATTCATAGGATTTCATTCATCCTTTCCTGTTTTCATTTATGGTAATATCACCGCCAGGTGACATATCCGTTTAACTTAAATATTCCACTTTGAATGGATAAAGTCATAAGTTTCTGCTTCCGCTGCCAGGATCTGATCTACATCCGGTGCATCAACCTTCTTATGATGCTCCATGGATGCCTGGATCATGTCCGGAATGGTCAGATACGGGATCTTTTTCTTTAAAAACAGACTTACTGCCAGCTCATTGGCTGCATTAAATACAGTTGGCATACTTCCGCCTGTCTTTCCTGCCTGGTATGCCAGTTTTAATCCCTTAAATGTTTCCGGATCCGGTACATCAAAGGTGATCTCACGAAGCTTTGTAAAGTCCAGTCTGTCTCCTGGAAGAAAACGTCCTGCCTCATATGCTAGAGCTAATCCTTCAAAAGTGTCCATATCCGGCTGCTCAAACGTGATCTCCTGCAATTTCCAAAAATCTAACCGCTCACCCTGTAGATAACGGCGCTGTGGATATGTCAAGGCATACTGGATCGGCAGTTTCATATCCGGTGTACCTAGCTGGGCGATCACTGCTCCATCTTCATACTCGATCATGGAATGGATAATACTTGCAGGCTGGATCACTACCTGGATCTGATCTAAGGATACATCAAACAGCCAGCCGGCTTCCATTACTTCCAGTCCCTTATTGACCATAGTAGAGGAGTCGATGGTGATCTTGTGGCCCATAGACCAGTTTGGATGCTTTAAGGCATCTTCCACCTGGACTTTTTCCAGCTGTTCTCTTTTCCATCCTCTGAAAGGACCTCCGGAAGCAGTCAGAAGGATCTTATGGATCTTATTTCCGGCTGCTCCCTGAAGGCACTGGAAGATTGCAGAATGTTCGGAGTCTACCGGAAGGATCTTCACACCCATTTTCTTTGCCAACGGCATGATAATGTGACCGGCTGTGACCAGTGTCTCCTTATTTGCCAGAGCAATGTCTTTTCCTGCTTCCATGGCAGCGATGGTAGGCCGGATACCGATCATTCCCACTACTGCGGTAACTACGATCTCTGCCTTTGGCTCTGTTGCAACAGCGATCAGGCCCTCCATACCGGAAAGGATCTTCACATCCAGATCTTTTACCCTTTCTTTCAGTTCTTTTGCCTTTTCTTCACTCCACAGGCAGGCGATCTCCGGCTTAAATTCGCGGATCTGTTTTTCGATCAAATCCACATTGGAACCGGCTGCCAGAGCCGTTACCTTAATATCTTTATTGTATCTTACTACCTCTAATGTCTGGGTTCCGATGGAACCGGTTGAACCCAGGATTGATATGTTCTTTACCATAATTATTCTCCCTTTGTAAAGGAAATGCTTAAAATCATGCTGCTCCTTTTAATTTAAATTGCCTATCTTACTATCTTAAAAAAGTAACTGCAAAATAAATAGCAGGAGCTGTAAATATCATACTGTCAAAACGATCCAGGATACCTCCGTGTCCCGGGATCAGATGGCCATAATCTTTAATATTGTGGTTTCTCTTAATAGCAGACGCTGCCAGATCTCCAATCTGTGAGATAACTGCCGCAATAGCGCAGGCAATGGCGCAGGCAACCATGGGATTTGCCACTTCTTCCATATTATGACCAAAATAAGCACCATAAGCAAGGCCTAACAGTGCAGAACCAACTACACCGCCTACAGCCCCTTCAATGGACTTTTTCGGACTTAATACAGGCGCCAGTTTATGTTTTCCAAGAAGCATTCCTACGCAGTAGGCGCTGGTGTCGCAGCCCCAGGAGCTTAAAAAGATCAGCCATACCAGATAAGCTCCGTCATGCATGCTGCGGGTCTGATACAGAAAAGAAAGCATTACCGGAACATAGCACACACCAAAAAAGGCGCCGGTTATCTCTTCTGTTTTAAAGCTTGGAAAAGTAAAAACATAGAGAGCCATTAAAAGCATCAGGGATGCAATGATCATTAATGTAAGATACTTCTGTCCCTCAAACCATAAGATCCCATAATAGCAGACAGCTGTCAGATAGCCAACTGCAGCTACTGATCTTTTTTCGATCCCGAGAACGCGGTACAGTTCAAACAGGCCTACCAGTGAAATAAGGGCTGTCACTGCAAAAAGGAGGGCGCCTCCTTTTCCAACGAAGAAAATAGCAAGGATGACCAGTACGATACCACTGATCAATCGTGTTGTAAACATAAAAATCTCCTTTTTGAATACGTTATTTTACCCCGCCGAACCGTCGATCTCTCTTATTATACTGAAAGATCGCCTTTTCCAGTTCCTTCTCATCAAAATCCGGCCACAGACAATCTGTAACATACAGTTCTGTATATGCCAGCTGCCACAGCAGATAATTGGACAGTCTTAACTCTCCGCTGGTACGGATCAGCAGATCCGGATCCGGGATATCCGCGGTATCCAGATAAGAAGCAAATACAGATTCAGTAATATCTTCCGGCTGCAGTCTTCCTTCTTTTACATCTTCCGCCAGTTTCCCAGCTGCTCTGCGGATCTCATCTCTTCCACCATAATTGACTGCGATCACAAAGGTAAGTCCTGTATTATCCTTTGTCTCTTCTTCCAGACGGTTGATGCCGTCAATAATATCCTGGGCAAAACGTCTTCTGTCACCGATCATCTTTACCCGCACATTGTTGGCAGAAGCGATTTTTAACAGGCGGACCATATAATAACGGAACAGTTGCATCAGCGCTCCTACTTCTTCTTCGGACCTTTTCCAGTTTTCAGTAGAAAATCCGTAAACAGTCAGATATTTGATGCCCATTCTGGCAGCGATCTCTACTGTCTTTTCTACTGTAACACAGCCTTCTTTGTGACCAAAGGTTCTAGGAAGACCTCTTTTTTTCGCCCAGCGGCCATTTCCGTCTAAAATAAGTGCTACATGAGCCGGTATTACCATATTACTGTCTAATGCCATTTTCCTCACCTTTTCTTATCTTATTGCATAAAACGAAGAGGCAGGAGTCTCTCCTGCCTCCGTATCAATTTCAGAGACTATACAGTCATGATCTCTTTTGTCTTTTCTTCTACTGCCTTGTCAACACGCTCAATGGTCTTGTCAGTCAGTTTCTGCATCTTCTCAGTCAGATCAGCTAACTCGTCCTCTGTGATCTCTCCAGCTTTCTCTGCTTTCTTAAATGCATCATTTGCATCGCGGCGGATGTTGCGGACAGCAACCTTTGCGTTGTCACCTTTCTTCTTTACTTCCTTTGCAACTTCTTTTCTTCGGTCCTCAGTCATCTCCGGGAAGATCAGGCGGATGCAGTTTCCGTCGTTGGTAGGATTGATACCTAACTCAGATGTAAGGATCGCTTTTTCGATTGCTTTTAACAGGCTCTTTTCCCATGGCTGGATCACGATCATACGTGCTTCCGGAACAGATACGTTTCCTACCTGCTGAAGAGGTGTTGGTGTTCCGTAGTAATCCACTTTAATCTTGTCTAATACATGTGGGTTTGCACGGCCTGCGCGGATAGTTCCGTAATCAGCTAACAGAACTTCCATTGTCTTGTCCATCTTATCCTGATAAAACTTTAAATCTTCCATAAGTTCCCTCCTGAACATGCAGCTTTTGCTGTCATTTTATATTCATAGCGTTTTCGCTTTTATTCTTACTTATTGTGTTACCGTAATGATCGATCAAGCAGTAACGATGGTTCCGTTGATACGGCCCTGCATAGCATTTGCAATACCGTCCGGTTCATTTAAGCTGAATACAGCCATTGGCATCTTGTGTTCCATGCACATAATAGATGCGGTCAGATCTACAACTGCTAACTGGCGGTCGATCACTTCCTGAATGGAAATGGTATCAAATTTCTTTGCCTCTGGATTTACCTTTGGATCGCTGTCATATACACCGTCAATAGCCTTTGCAAGAAGGATGCAGTCTGCCTCCATCTCAATTGCACGCAGTGTGATACCTGTATCAGTTGAGAAATAAGGATGTCCTGTACCGCCTGCAAAGAACACCACCTTTCCCTCTGCAAAGCACTTATTTGCCTGATCCTTGGAGAACAGCTGGGTCATAGTGCCACATGCAAATGGGGTAAAGATCTCTGTCTGCATTCCCGCATTGCGGAAGATCTCAGAAACATAGATACAGTTCATAACTGTAGCTAACATACCGATCTGGTCTGCCTTGGTACGCTCAATGGCATCGCTGGTACGGCCTCTCCAGAAGTTTCCGCCTCCGATCACAATACCTACCTGAACGCCTGCGTCTACAGATAATTTTACCTGTCTTGCTACCTCTTTTACAGTATCTTCGTCGAAACCGGTCTTTTTAGGACCTGCAAGGGCCTCGCCGCTTAATTTTAAGAATACACGGTTCATTTTCATAAATGAGTTTCTCCTTGTGTTGGATTATACTTTTTTAAGTATAACATAGGAATGTATTTTTGGAAAGATTATTTTCACTGTTCGCGGATCCGTTCACGGATGCTCCTTGCATCTGTGTCCGACAATGGATCACAGATATCATAGATCTTTGCAGTCAGTTCCGGATCATTTCCTACATTTTTAATGATCCACAATCTGGACTCTCCTGATTTTTTAAACCGGAGGACTTTTGCAATGGTAAACAGAAGTTCTTTTTCTTTTGCATCATTTGCGTCACTTAACTGTTTTTGCTGGTAACGCTTCTGCTTTTTCTCATATTTACTTACCTTTGTCTTTTCACGCTGGGCAATGGCAGCTCCCGGAGTACCGTATCCCTTCTCTAACCATATGGTTTCTACCTGATACGTTCCGTCTTCAATGGTCATAACAGCCATGGAAAGAGGCAGTGTATTCCGCTTATAACCACAGCTTCCGGGATTTAGCCACAACCTTCCCGCAATCTCCTGCTGCTGGTACATATGGGAATGACCAAAGATCACTACCTGAGCATCTCCTAATGCCACAGGGATGTCCGTTCTCTGATGGGCCATGACCATTTTCACACCGCCGATCTCAAAACGTTTGATCCCCGGCAGTCCCCCGGACCAGCCTCTGTCATTATTTCCCCTTACTGCAAAAAGCGGCTGCTTTCCGCTTAATTTCATATACAGCATCTGCGTATCAAAATCACCTGCATGTACGATCACATCGCAGGTTTCCAGTATCTTCTCCACCTCCGGGCGCAGCACTCCATGGGTATCTGCCATCACTGCCACCCTTACAGGTCCCCGTTCCATTTTTCTTCCTCCTTGGTTTCACATATACACGCTCTGAAAATACCAGATTATTATATACGATTATTTTCTGACTGACAATCATTTCAGTCATAACATCTTCTTGTATTATTTATTTTTTCTGACGATTTTGTGAACATTATTGTGGAAAAAATAGTTAGATGTTATACTTGCAGCAGACCATTGTACATTTTGATATAAATATACGGATCTGTACATACATGAAAGGGGAAACTGTATGATAAAAAATTATAAAAAACTATTCCTGTCCTTTGGAGCTGCAGCTGTTTTAAGTTCCGCAGCTGCTTTTAGCAGCCTGGCTGCAAGTGGCGGCTGGGTCAGTGAAAACGGAGTATGGAAATATCAGGAAGCATCTGGAAATTATGCCTACAATACCTGGAAAACTTCCGGTGATAACTCTTACTATCTGGACAATAACGGCGTCATTGCTGTAAACCAGTGGATCGATGATACCTACTACGTTGACGGTGACGGCGTAATGGCAAAAAATTCCTGGATCCAGTTATCAGAAGATACTTCCCAGAAGAAAGCAGGCTGGTATTACGTGGACGCCAAAGGAAAGCTGATCAAGGATAAATGGAGTACCATCGGGGATAAAAAATACGCTTTTGACAGCGATGGAAAAATGCGTACAGGCTGGTTTTTTGATAATGATGATATTTATTATCTGGGAGACAATGGTTATGCCAAGACCGGCTGGCTGTGCCTGGACTATGACGAAGACAACAAACCGGATGATGGAACGATCTCTGAAATCCGTACTTCTGCTTCCGATACTGCCAAATGGTTTTATTTCCAGACAAACGGAAAGGCAAAACGTTCTAAGAATGACTCCTATTCCGCTGAAACCATCGGGGATAATAAATATTATTTTAATGAAGACGGTGTGATGATGACTGGCTGGGTAGCTGTAAAAAGCAGCGCTGAAGCAGGAGATCCCACAGGTATCAGCAAATTCGTCTATTTAGGCGGAGATGATGAAGGCATCATGGCAAAAAACAAATGGCTGGAACTTTACAATCATCCAGGTGACTCTGATGACAAGGACGAGATCACCACAGACAACAGCGATGAAGCCCCAGACGAAGGTGAGTCAAACTGGTACTACTTTGAAAGTGATGGTACCCCTGCTTACTTAAACAGCAAAGCTACCAATATGAGCAAGGCAACTACCAAGGTAGATGGAAATTCCTATTTTTTTAACTCCTATGGTGTCCGCCAGACCGGCCTTATCCATGTGGTAACTTCTTCCGGTAAAGAATTTACAGGCTACTTTGGCGAAAATGACTCTGACGGAAAAATGCTCACCGGTAAAAAATCCAATTTAAGCGTTGACGGTGAAACAGCTGCTTACTATTTCAGTGAGTCCGGCTCTGATAAGGGCTGCGGTTATAATGGTTCCAAAGATGATTATCTGTATTATCAGGGACGCCTTGTAAAGGCAGACAGCGGTTCTGACTATCAGGTATTCTGTGTTGACAATAAAATGTACCTGGTTAATGAGTCCGGCAAGATCCAGACTTCCAGCAAGAATTATAAAGTAAACGGATCCTGGACATTCAAGGTTTCCGGCGGTTCTATTTATTTCATTGATGATGATAAGAAATCCACAGGAAAGGTTACTTCTTCTGATGCGGAGTCCCTTCCGGAAGTAATCTATGATAAAGAGTATACTTTATAACGCTTTATAATACTACAGGCTTCGGCATTGGTTTAATCCTTTGCCGAAGCCTTTTTGTATGAAAACATATTTTTTAATTTTCATGGTCTTTTAAAAGTTCTCTTTTTCGTTTCTTCCAGTTATTTACAGCAAACACAAAATTTCCAATAGCCAGAAGGTCTACTGCCGCCAGTCCCGCTGCCCACAATGGGAACGGTGCCTTGATCTCCGGTTTTAACAAGCTCCAGTCATCCATTTCTTCTGCATACGCCTGGTTTCTCACTCTCGCGTTTAAATACATGTAGATCACATCTTTTGCTGACTGCCGCAGTGCCTGATCATAGGCTGCCTTATTTTCTTCATTTTTAAAGGCAAAACTGCCATCATTCATAAAACCGTCCATCCAAAGGGTTCCCCCTGCTGCAAGAGCCTGATCCCCGTTCATATATTTATGATGGTCAGAATAATCTGTAAGCACGGCTCCTTTAAAGCCCCATTCATCCCTTAAAATGCTGGTAAGAAGCCCCTTACTGCCTCCTGCCCACACAGCTCCTATACGGTTATAGGAGGACATAAGGCCGGTGGCACCATTATCCTGTACGATCATCTGGAACGGCTTTAAATAAGTTTCCCGCAGGGCCTGTTCCGTCATCCAGGTATAGACGCCATCCCTGTAAATACCAGACTCCTGGTCATTGCAGATCAGATGTTTTACATAGCAGTATACACCCATATCCATACTTCCACTTACCGCTGCCCCGCACATTTTCCCGGAAAGAAAGCTGTCTTCTGAATAATATTCATAGTTTCGGCCATCAAAAGGACTGCGGTGGATATTGACCGCCGGTGCATACCAGCCGCTATAGCCAAACTGACCTGCTTCCTTTGCGACTGCCCGTCCCATATCACGGGATAATTCTGTATTCCATGACTGGGCCATAACACCGGCATTGGGAAATCCGGTTCCTGTTGGATTTTGGTTGAAACTACCGATCTGTGCCGGTCCGTCAGCTTCTCTGGCTAATGGTTTTCCAATATTTTCCAGTTCTTCTGTCTTTACATACCCGTGAAGGAACAGCTCCTCTGTCTCTTTTTCTGTCAGCTGGTTTAAAACTTCATCCCACTTTGGATCGTCATAATCCGCTCCCAGTTCGTAACCCAATTTTGTTACAGTTCCGTTTTTTTCAATATAAAGGCCCTGCTTTTTTCCAAATGCCACATCATTTTTACTCTGAGACTCACTTTGTTCTAAAAAGCTCTGCCCAAACTCATCTGCTTTTTCCTGGGTATAAAGGTTCAGTTCTGCTGCCTTTTCAGAAAGTTTTCGGGTCTTTACCGGTTCTTTTGGAAATGTCGTATCAAAATCACTGCGGCTCATATAGGAGATCTTCTGACCGCTGTCTGAACCATCGATCCCCACTCCGTCTACTGCGTCTTTTCCTGTCATTTTATTGGAAACAACTGTACCTGTGATCTCGTCTGTAGGATACTGGATATTTTCTGCCAGTTTCAGGCTGATCTGGGCATTTGGTATATCAGCGGTCTCATGGGCGTTTTTCCGAAGAGAAAGTACATAGGTTCCCGGATCCAGCTCATATCCTGCAAAACCGTTTTGATTGCTGTCATTAAAATCATAGGATGCCATATCTCTGGCTTTTACAGACAACGTAACCTCTTCTTTTTCCCCCGGCTGCAGCTCTCCTGTTTTCGCATAATCAGCTAATACTACCGCCGATTTTTCGATCCCTCCCGCTTCATATGGAGGGGCATAATAAAGCTGCACCACCTCTTTGCCGTCACGCGGTCCGCAATTCTCGACCTCGACCTCGGCGACGATCCGCTCTCCTTCGGTCCGGACACGGCAGTTGCCGTATTTGTACTCGGTGTAGCTCAAACCGTAGCCGAAACTCCACAAGGCATAGGGTTTCTCGAAAATGTAGTGCAGAGCAGGCTCCTCGTACGAGCCGCCGCGGTCGTTGCCGAACTCCCGGTCGGTAGGATAATAATTGTAATAGCAGGGGCTGTTTCCCGTCGATCGGGGGAAGGAGACGTTCAGACGGCCCGAAGGATTGACATTGCCTACGAGGATGTCGGCCGCGGAGTTGCCCTGCTGCTCTCCGGCATACCATTGCACGAGCAAGGCATCGGCATTCTCCTTGACCCACGGCATGGCCAGCGGCTTGCCGGCGATGAAGACCACGACCAGCGGTTTGCCCGTAGCCTTCACGGCCTTGAGCAGATCGAGCTGGCGGCCCGGAAGTTCGAGCGACGAAAGGTCGAAGCCTTCGCCCGCCGTCGATTTGCGCGGACCGCGGCCCAAGTAGGTCGAACGCGTGCCGACGGCCACGATCGCCA
>OHVM01000591.1_pt1 | contig 13783 bp, 9 predicted proteins | sample 1579431 | NCBI WGS metagenome assembly OHVM01 (sample SAMEA3882524, study PRJEB24775) | human gut metagenome | biome: human-associated habitat; feature: intestine environment; material: feces | place: Netherlands | collected 2009/2010 | reverse complement strand
CTGCCTGTAGTTGGTACGCTATGAATATTTGCACGAGGGCATTCCCTGCGGCGTCTGTTGCATAATGATGTCCAACGCAGGCGCATGCCGCCATTCATTTGTTTTCAGTTTGCTGTGCCCGCCGGTTCCACGATAACTGCGGTCATGGAGATGCATCGTATGTCCTTATCTCTTGTCATTGCTGAGAAGCCTTCCGTTGCAGGCGATATTGCGCGAGCTCTCGGGGGCTTCACGCGCGACGGCGACTTCTGGGTCCGTGACGACATGGTGATCGGCTCCGCCGTCGGTCATCTGCTCGAAATTACTGCGCCCGAAGAGTTTGATGTCAAGCGCGGCCGCTGGACCTTCAAGAACCTTCCCGTGTTGCCGCCCTACTTCGATCTCAAGCCGATCAAGAAGTCCGAAGAGAAGCTCAAGGCTTTGTCGAAGAAGATCCGAAGCCGTGCCGTGACCGAAGTCATCAACGCATGCGACGCGGGACGCGAGGGTGAACTGATCTTCCGCTACATCATGCAGTCCTGCGGCAGCAAGAAGCCCGTCAAGCGTCTCTGGCTCCAGTCCATGACGAAGAACGCCATTCAGGAGGGCTTCCGTCATCTGCGCACCGACGATGAGATGAAGCCCCTTGAGGCCGCCGCCCGCTGCCGATCCGAAGCCGACTGGCTTGTCGGCATCAACGGCACGCGCGCCATGACCGCCTTTAACTCCAAGGAAGGCGGCTTCTTCCTGACGACCGTCGGCCGGGTTCAGACGCCGACGCTCGCGATCGTCGTCAAGCGTGAGGAGGAGATCAATGCCTTCGTGCCCAAGGGCTACTGGGAGGTTTCCGCCGTGTTCGGCGTCTCCGCGGGCGAATACGAGGGCATCTGGATCGACCCGAACTTCCGCAAGGACAAGGATGATCCCGACCGCAAGGCCGAGCGCCTCTGGACGGAGGACGAGGCCCGCAGGATTGCCGCGGCCTGCCGCAACGGCATGGGCAAGATCGAGGAGACCTCGAAGTGCTCCCGTCAGCTTTCGCCCCTGCTCTTCGACCTGACGAGCCTGCAGCGCGAGGCCAACAGCCGCTTCGGCTATTCCGCCAAGACGACGCTTTCCATCGCGCAGGCGCTCTATGAAAAGCACAAGGTTCTCACCTATCCGCGAACCGACGCCCGCGCGCTTCCCGAAGACTACATGCCGACCGTGCGCGACACGCTCAACGCACTGGGCGGCCTCACGGACTACGCAGCCTTCTCGTCCAAGATCCTGACGCAGAACTGGGTTCGTCCGGACAAGCGCATCTTCGACAACACGAAGATCAGCGACCACTTCGCCATCATTCCGACGGGGCAGCTTCCGAAGACTCTCAATGAGGTCGAGCAGAAGATCTTCGATCTGGTCGTGCGCCGCTTTCTGGCCGTCTTCTATCCTGCGGCCGAGTATGACGTGACGGTCCGCATCACGACCGTCGGCGCCCACCAGTTCAAGACCGAGGGCAAGGTGCTTGCCGAGCCCGGCTGGCTCGAAGTGGCCGGCAAGGGCCGTACCCAGCGCGAGGCGCTTACTCCCGTCAAGCCCGGCGAACCGGCCGCCGTGAAGGACGTCGTCGTTTCCACCATGCAGACCAAGGCTCCCGCCCGCTACACGGAAGCCACGCTCCTGAGCGCTATGGAGACCGCAGGCAAGAAGCTTGAGGACGACGAACTGCGCGGCGCCATGGCCGACAAGGGCCTGGGCACACCTGCCACCCGCGCCTCGATCATCGAGGGCCTGATTGAGCAGAAGTACATGCGCCGTGAGGAGCGCGATCTGCATCCGATGGCTAAGGCCTTCCAGCTCATCACGCTGCTCAAGGGGCTCAAGATCGCCGAACTGAGCGAGCCGCGCCTCACCGCCGAGTGGGAGCAAAAGCTGCGCCTCATCGAGGAGGGCAAGTTCCAGAGCGACGAGTTCATGCGCGAGATCCGACGCCTGACGGAGAATGTCGTCAACATGGCCAAGCAGTACGAGGGCAACAGCGTGCCGCTTGAAAATCCGCGCCGCATTGAGGCGCCCTGTCCGCAGTGCGGCGGCGAGATCGTCGAAAACTACCGCCGCTTCGCCTGCACGACGCCCGGCTGCGAGTTCTCGATTGCCAAGCATCCTTCGGGCCGCATGCTCGAACAGGCTGAGGTTGAAGAGCTCCTCAACACGGGGCGCGTGGGACCGCTTTCCGGCTTCATCAGCAAGCGCGGCTTCCCGTTTGAGGCCGAACTGATTCTCAAAAAGGACGAGACCGACGGCCTCTGGAAGATGCAGTTCGACTTCGGCGAGGAGGAAAAGGCCGAGGTGACGGACGAGGAGATCGAAAGCGCTCCCGTCGTCGGCGTCTGCCCGTGCTGCGGCGCCCGCGTGCTTGAAATGCCCGCAGCCTACCAGTGCGAGAAGAACATTCGCGGCGAAAAGAAGTGCACGTTCCGCATCAGCAAGACCATCCTTTCCCGCGACATCACGTCCGAGGAGGTCACGGAACTCCTTGCCAACAAGCGCACGCAGTTGCTCTCGGGCTTCATCTCGAAGAAGAGCAAGCGCGCCTTCAAGGCCTTCCTCATCGTGAAGGGCAACGGCAGCATCGCGTTTGAGTTCCAGCCGAGCAAGAAGGACGCCGAGGCGACCGAATCCGGCGAGGAGAACTCCGAGGCCAAGCCCCGCAAGACGACCCGTAGGACGACCAAAAAGAAGACGGCGGCCGAATAAGTCCGGACCCGTCTGAAGAAAAAGAAAGAGGAGCCCCGATCAGGGCTCCTCTTTCTTTTCAGGCGGAACGAATGGCGCCTCAGTCGGCCTTGGCAGGCTCTTCCGCGTCGGCGACGGGCGCGGGGCGCTTGTTGCGTGTCACGAGGATCTGGTCGATCTTGTTGTTGTCGACGTCGATCACCTCGAAGGTGTAGCCAGCCCAGACGACCTTGTCGGTCCTCTTGGGGATCTTGCGCAGCATGTACATCATGAAGCCCGCGACCGTCTCGTAGGTCGTGTCCTCGGGGAACTCGTCGATGTCGAGCGCATGCTCGAGGTCGTCGATCGGCGTGGAGCCGTCGACAAGCCACGTGCCGTCCTCACGCTCGACGATCTGAAGTTCGTCAGCGTTGACGACGAGCTCGCCCATCACGGTGCTCATCACGTCGTTGATCGTGATGACGCCGACGACCAGGGCGTACTCGTTGAGAATGACGGCGAAGTCGGCGCGGGAGCGCTGGAAGACGTCGAGCACTTCGGAAAGCGTCAGGCTGTCCGGAATGAAGGGGCAGGTCTGGACGACGCCGGGCTCCTTGAAGGAGATCGGCTTGTTGTTGAGGACCTGTCGCAGGATGTGCATGCTGTCGACGTAGCCGATGATGTGGTCGAGGTCCTTGTCGCAGATGAGGAAGCGGTTGTACGGGACGGAAGAGATCTTGACGCGTACCTCCTCCTCGGGGTCGTCGAGCGTGAAGAAGACGATGTTCTCGCGCGGCGTCATGGCCGAGGGCACGAGGCGGCTTTCAAGGTCGAACACGTTCTGGATGACGGCTTCCTCCTGCGGAGCAAGCACGCCGGCGGCCGTGGCGGCGCCGACGCTCGCGAGAATGTCCTCGGACGTGATCGTGTCCTGACGCTTCGTCGAGAAGCCGAGCGAGCGCATCAGCGCGTCGGAGAACTTTTCAAGCACGAAGACGAGCGGGCGCAGGAGCTTGATCATGACGAAGGTCGGACGGACGACGGTCATGGCCGTTTCCTCGGGCTTGGCGACGGCAAGGCGCTTCGGGAGCAGGTCCGCGAAGATCACGAAGAGAAGCGTGGCGAGTACGAAGGAGATGACGAAGTCGACGCCGTGAATCTGTTCGGGGGTGAACACGAACGAGAGGCACCACTTGAAGAACGGCGAGAAGGCGGCTTCGCCGACGACGCCGCCGAGAAGGGCGAGGGCGTTCGTGCCGATCTGGATGGCGGAGAAGAACTGGCCGGGATGTTCCTGCAGGTCGAGGACGAGTCGGGCGCGGCGGTCGCCGTCGTCCGCAAGTACGTTGAGTCTGGAGCGGCGGGCGGAGGCGAGGGAGATTTCAGCGCAACTCAGAAAGGCGCTGAGACAGACGAGGATGAAAAGGGAAAACAGCTCTGTGTAAACGGACATAAGTCGGAGCGGGAGTTTGAAGAGTCTGCCATTGTAACACGAGGATTTGCCAAACCCTGTGCTTTACAGGCTTTTTGTGAGCGAACGCGTGATTTGGCGACATTTTGAGGTGCGTTTCTAGGCAGAACGAAATAGGTGGGTTGTTCATGATTCGATGTGGGACAAATTTTGCTTGGCGTTTGCAGGAGTGTCTGTAAACTTAAGGTCATTGACGCCCGAAGCCCTGCCGCGACTTTCCCTCGAAGTGCCGGGACACAGGCAGAACAACTCGATCCCGAAAGGAAGGAACTCGAAATGAAGATGAAGCTTTTGTTCGTCGCAGCACTGCTTGCCGCAGGTGCCGTTGCCATGCCTGCCGTCGCTGGCGTCACGCTTGACAACGTCAAGAAGCGCGGCCACGTGCTCTGCGGCGTCAACACGTCCGCTCCGGGCTTTTCCAGCGCCGACAGCCAGGGCAAGTGGCGCGGCCTCGACGTCAACATCTGCCGCTCCGTGGCCGCCGCCGTTCTCGGCGACGCCGACAAGGTCAAGTACGTTCCGCTCAGCTCTCCGCAACGCTTCACCGCCCTGCAGTCCGGCGAAATCGACGTGCTCGCCCGCAACACCACTTGGACGATGACGCGCGACGCCAGCCAGGGTTCCGTATTCGTGGCCGTGTCCTACTATGACGGCCAGGGCTTCATCGTTCCGAAGGAATTCGGCATCAAGACCGCCAAGGAGCTTGACGGCGCCACGGTCTGCGTCCAGTCCGGCACGTCCTCCGAAAAGACGCTGGCCGACTACTTCAACTCCCACAAGATGAGTTACAAGACGGTGGTGTTCGACACGACCGAAGCCACTCAGTCCGCCTTCCTGTCTGGCCGCTGCCAGGTCTACACGACCGACATGTCCGACCTCGCAGGCATGCGTACGCTCGCTCAGGATCCGTCCAAGTACGAGATTCTTTCCGAAGTGATCTCCAAGGAGCCTCTCGGCCCGGCCGTCCGCCGCGGTGACGACGAATGGTTCCAGATCGTCCGCTGGTCCTTCAACACGATGGTCGAGGCCGAAGAACTCGGCATCACGAAGGCCAATGCCGACGAACTGCGCAAGACGAGCGCCAATCCGAACCTCCAGCGCCTGCTTGGTCAGAGCGACGACATGGGTAAGCTGATCGGTCTCGACAAGGAATGGTCGTACCGTATCATTAAGCAGGTCGGCAACTACGGCGAGTCCTGGACCGAGTTCTTCGGTCCGAAGACACCGCTCAACCTGCCCCGCGGTCTGAACCGCTTGTGGACGGACGGCGGCCTGATGTACGCTATGCCGATCCGCTGATCCGCATCCTCGGCTGCCGACCGGCAGCCCGTTGTTTAGTACAGAAGGCTCCAGAGGACGCTCTGGGGCCTTTTGTCAGTCAAAAAAAAATCATGCTATCCAGGGAATCTTTTGGTATCTACGGCGACGCTGCTTGGAAGGAGCGCGAGAAGGCCAGAAAGCGCCGCGAATATACGATTCAGGCCGTGCTGATCCTCATCCTCGTGGGCTTCCTTGCCGCCGTCTCGATGAACGTGGCGGACAATCTTGCAGAACGCCACATCAACAGCGGCTTTGCCTTCCTCGGCAATCCCGCCGGATTCGACATCGGTGAGGCGCTGATCCCATTCACCAATACGGATCACATGTCCAGAGCCTTCCTGGTGGGTATGCTCAACACGATCAAGGTCTCCGCAGTCTCCATCATCGCGGCGACCGTGCTCGGCGTCGTCGTGGGCCTCATGCGCCTCTCGCGCCATCCGATGCTCCGCTTTCTGGGCACGGCGCACGTCGAGTTCTACCGCAACATTCCGCTTCTGGTCCTGCTCCTTGCCGTCTATCTAGCCGTGACGGAACTCCTGCCTGCCGGCCGCACGGCCCTGCACGTGGGGGACTGGGTCTTCCTCTCGAAGAGCGGCCTTCAGTACGCATCCCCCCTGATGGGCGGATGGGCCATGTGGATCGCCGCAGGTGCGGGCGCCGCATGCGGCTTCGCATCGGCCTTCTTCGCCCGCAGACGCATGACGGGACTGATGGCCAACACGACCGGCATTGCCGTGTTCGCAGGCGTCTTCATCGTCGCCTGGGTGCTCTGCGGCGTCGTCTCGGGATGGGATCATCCCGTGCAGACGCGCTTCGCGCTCAGGGGCGGCAGCCAGATCTCTCCTGAATTCCTCGCGCTCTCGCTCGGCCTCACGCTCTTCACGTCGGCCTCCATTGCGGAGATCGTCCGCGCAGGCGTTCTGGCCGTCAAGGCAGGCCAGTGGGACGCAGGGCTTGCGCTCGGCATGACGATGACCGAGACCGTGAGCTACGTGATCTTCCCGCAGTCCATGCGACTGGTGATTCCGCCGCTTGCAAGCCAGTACATGAACCTCACCAAGAATTCGTCCCTTGCGGTGATGGTCGGCTATCCCGACCTCGTCAACATCGGCAACACCGTGATCAACGTGAGCGCTCAGGCGCTTGAGGTCATCTGCATCATCATGGCCGTCTATCTGACGCTCAATCTCGTCATCTCGGTTGTGATGAATGCTCTCAACGCCCGCATCATGCGGGCCCCGCAGTAAGGAGGCCGGCATGATCACCGAAAGTTCGTTCAGCGGCTCCCTTTCCCAGCGCATCCGCCGCCGTTACTTCTATTCGCCCATGGCGTCCCTGTTCACCGTCGTCGTATCGGCCGTCATTGCGTTCATAGTCGGCAAGCTCGTGCTCTGGGGGCTCGTCAACGCCGTCTGGACGCCGGACGTGCAGGCCTGCGGCCAGAGCAGCGGCGCCTGCTGGGGCTTCGTCGCCGAGAAGTGGCGCCTCATCATCTTCGGACGCTATCCGTACCACCTTCAGTGGCGTGCCGCCGCTGCAACGGGGATTGTGCTTGCCATGCTTGTGGTGAGCTCCTTTCCGTTCATGTGGCGCAAGCCCTATCTGCGCACGCTCGGCATGCTCTGGAGCGCCGCCGTCGTCTTCTTCTTCATTCTGATGCTCGGCGGCGTGTTCGGGCTTGAGAGCATCTCCACCGACATGTGGGGCGGCCTGCCGCTTACGATTGTGCTTACATTGGTGGGCATGGGAGCATCCGTGCCGCTCGGCATTCTGCTCGCGCTCGGGCGACGCAGCAAGATGCCGGCCGTTGCCTCCGTGTCCACGGGCTACATCGAGCTCGTGCGCGGGGTGCCGCTCATTACGGTGCTTTTCGTTGCCGCCTTCATCTTCCCGCTTCTCCTGCCTGCAGGCGTTCGCATTGATCCGTTCTGGCGCATCTCCGTCGCCATTGCGCTCTTTCAGGCGGCCTACATGGCGGAGATCGTTCGCGGCGGCCTTCAGACGATTCCCCGCGGCCAGTTCGACGCGGCCGCCTCGCTCGGCCTTTCCCAGCGACAGGTCTATACGGCGGTGATCCTGCCGCAGGCGCTCGTGGCCATCATTCCGGCCTTCGTCAACAGCCTGCTCTCGTGCTTCATGGACACGTCTCTGGTGACGGTCGTCTCGATGTACGACCTGACGGGCAGCCTGCGCCTCGCTCTGGGTGACGCGCTCTGGCGCGGCTACTTCATTGAGGGCTATGTCTTCATCGCCCTCGTGTACTTCTTCTTCAGCTTCATCGTGTCGCGATACAGCCAGTGGCTCGAAGTCTATCTGACGGGCGAAAAGGACCGCGGACACGCCGCCGAGTGATCCCCGGCGAAACCGGAAAATCAAAAAACAAAGGCAGACAGCATGCGCAAGGTACATGAACACATCATCCAAATCCCGCCGTTCGTGACGCGGGACCAGCTCTGGAACGGTCTTGAGAAGGCCGCCCGTCATCCCGACAGGTTCGTCGAGCACATGGAGGGCTGCGAGCTCCTCAGCGAGAGGCTCATTGAGGGGGCGAGGCATCTTGGCCGCGAGGTGAGCTTCGGCGGCGGCTTCCGCCTTCGCGACAAGGTGATCCTCAGGGAGGGCGAGTCGGTGACGACCGTGGTCGAGGCAGGGGAGTCCTGGCCCGCATCCACCTTTCTCATGAAGATCGAGGAGCCCGAGGCGGGCAGCCTTTTCGTGCGCTTCATCTATGAAGCCGATGAACCCGAAGAGGCGCTCAACCCGATGATCGAACAGCTGCGCCGTCAGGCCTATGAGGCCAAGGACAGGGCCCTGATCGAGCAGGTCCTCAAGAACATTCCGCAGGGCGAACTCTCCTAAAATTGTGAGATCCGCTTCCCGGGGACGCCGCGGCGTCCCCGTTGTTTTGCATGGAAAGCCATGACCACGACTGAACAGATAATTTTCGAGATCATCGCCGCCGACATTCAGGCGCGTCCCGCTCAGGTTGCGGCGGCCGTCGGCCTGCTTGACGACGGCTGCACGGTGCCCTTCGTCGCTCGCTACCGCAAGGAAGTGACGGGCGGCCTCGACGACACGCAGCTTCGACTTCTCGAGGAACGCCTTGGTTATCTGCGCGAGCTTGAAAAGCGTCGCGAGGTGATTCTCGGCAGCATTCGCGACCAGGGCAAGCTCACGCCCGAGCTTGAGGCGAAGATCGTCGCCGCGGACACGAAGCAGGGACTCGAGGACCTTTATCTCCCTTACCGTCCGAAGCGCCGCACGCTTGCCGCCATTGCGCGTGAGGCGGGGCCGCTGGCGCTCAAGCTTTTCGAGAACCCCGGACTGGATCCCGAAACCGAGGCTGTCGCTTTCGTCAGCCCCGAGAAGAATGTTCCCGACGTCAAGGCTGCGCTCAACGGCGCCCGCGACATCCTTGCCGAGAAGATGAGCGAGGACTCCGTGCTGCTCGCCGACATGCGCGCCTGGCTTTGGAATGAGGGCGCCATGACGAGCCGCGTCGTCGAAGGGATGGAAGAGACGGGCGCCAAGTTCCGCGACTACTTCGACTATCGCGAGCCGATTGCCAGAATGCCGTCTCACAGGGCGCTCGCCGCCTTCCGAGGTCAGGCGGAGGGCGTTCTCACGCTGGGTCTCGAAGTTGACGCAGAGCGTCCCGACCAACCTGTGGAGCGCACGGCCGCCTACTTCAACGTGGGAACCCAGAGGCGTCCGGCCGACGCCTGGCTCTGGCAGTGCTGCCGCTGGACCTGGCGCGTCAAGCTCCGCGCCAGTCTCGAGGCCGAGGTTTTTGACAGGCTGCGCGAGGCTGCCGAGGGCGCGGCCATCGACGTCTTCGGCACCAATCTGCGCGATCTGCTTCTTGCGGCGCCTGCAGGCCACAAGCGCGTGCTTGGGCTTGACCCCGGCATTCGCACGGGCGTCAAGACGGCTGCGATCGACGAGACGGGCAAGCTGCTTGCGACGGCGGTTGTATTCCCGTTCGGCTCCAATGAGCGTCGTTCGGATGCGGTTGCAACGATTGCACGACTCATCCGCCAGCACCGGCTCACGCTTGTCTCAATCGGCAACGGCACGGCAAGCCGCGAGACGGTCGAGTTCGTCGAGGAGGTCAAGCGTCTTCATCCGGGGCTTGACTTCACGCACGTGGTCGTGAGCGAGGCGGGAGCGTCCGTCTATTCGGCTTCCGAGCTCGCTGCGGCCGAGTTCCCTGATCTTGACGTGAGCTACCGCGGCGCCGTCTCCATCGCGCGCCGTCTGCAGGATCCGCTCGCGGAACTCGTCAAGATCGAGCCCAAGGCGATCGGCGTGGGTCAGTATCAGCACGACGTTGACCAACAGAAGCTGGCGCATCGCCTCGACGCGGTCGTCGAGGACTGCGTCAACGCCGTCGGCGTCGACGTCAATACGGCCAGCTCCGCGCTTCTGTGCCGCGTTGCCGGCCTTTCGCCCGCACGCGCCAACGCCATTGTCAGCTTCCGCAGCGCCAACGGCGCCTTCCGCACCCGTCGCGATCTTCTGGCCGTGCCCAGGCTGGGCGCCAAGACCTTCGAGCAGGCGGCGGGCTTCCTTCGCATTCCCGACGGCGACGATCCGCTTGACGCCTCCGCCGTGCATCCCGAGGCCTATCCCGTTGTGCTTCGCATCCTGAAGAAGACGGGGCTGGACATCAAGGCGCTGATCGGCAATGCGGCGGTGCTTCGTTCGCTCCATGCCCGCGACTTCGTGGACGAACACTTCGGCATTCCGACCGTGACGGACATTCTTGGCGAACTTCTGAAGCCCGGTCGTGATCCCCGTCCCGAATTCCGCACGGCGAAGTTCGCCGACGGCATCAAGGAGATGAAGGACCTGCAGCCCGGCATGGTGCTCGAGGGAGTGGTGACCAACGTGGCCGCCTTCGGCGCCTTCGTGGACGTCGGCGTGCATCAGGACGGTCATCTAGCCGATCGGCGCGTGTCCGATCCGCGTGATGTGGTGAAGGTGGGCGACATCGTCAAGGTCAGGGTTCTCGAGGTGGACCTTGCACGCCAGCGCATCAGCCTCAGCATGCGCAGCGAGGGGGCGCGCAGGCAGGCGCCCGCAGCCCGTCGGGACACGCGCTCCGCCGCGCCATCGCAGGGCGCCATGGCCGCTGCGTTTGCCAAGCTCCGCAGGTAGAGGTTCTGGCCGCAATTCGGCTGAAGCATCCTCTGCTCTCTGTTAAAATGATCGGCTTTTCCGTCGAACAGTTCGGCGGAAGAGCCGATTTTCATTGAATTTACGTTAAGAGAACGTTCTCTGTTATGACGAGTCCCAACCCCGCATTGGTCAGCGACGTCGAAATGCGCCGCACCTTTGCCATCATTTCCCATCCTGACGCCGGCAAGACGACGCTCACGGAAAAGCTCCTTCTGTTCGGCGGCGCCATTCAGATGGCCGGCGCCGTCAAGGGCCGCAAGGCTGCCCGTCACGCCACGTCCGACTGGATGGAAGTCGAAAAGCAGCGCGGCATTTCCGTGACGAGTTCGGTGATGCAGTTCCACTATGACAATCACGTCATCAACCTGCTCGACACCCCGGGCCATGAGGACTTCTCTGAAGACACGTACCGAGTGCTGACCGCCGTCGATGCCGCCGTGATGGTGATCGATGCCGCCAAGGGCGTGGAAGCCCAGACGATCAAGCTTCTCGAAGTCTGCCGCATGCGCAAGACGCCGATCATCACGTTCATCAACAAGCTCGACCGCGAAGTGCGCGATCCGCTCGACGTGATCGGCGAAATCGAGAACGTGCTCAAGCTCCAGTGCGTGCCCATCACCTGGCCCATTGGCATGGGCAAGACCTTCCGCGGCGTCTTCTCGCTGCTGAAGAACCGTCTTGTGCGCTTTACGGCCGGCGAGGAGCGTCTCTCGCGTGATCAGGAGATGATCGAAGGGCTCGACAATCCCGAGCTTGACCGTCTCTTCCCGATGGAAATGCCGTACGTGCGCGAGTCCGTCGAACTCGTTCAGGGTGCGACCGAACCGTTCGACATCGAGAAGTTCCTTGCGGGCGAGCAGAGCCCCGTCTTCTTCGGTTCCGGTGTGAACAACTTCGGCGTGCAGGACGTTCTTGACGCTCTCGTGCAGTGGGCTCCGCCGCCGCAGCCGCGTGATGCCGGCGTCCGCAAGATCGAGCCGACCGAGGCGCCGTTCTCGGGCTTCGTCTTCAAGATTCAAGCCAATATGGACCCGCGTCACCGCGACCGCATTGCGTTCTTCCGTGTCTGCTCGGGCCGCTATTCGCAGGGCATGAAGGTCTTCCACGTGCGCGAGAATCGCGACATGAAGATCCCGAACGCCCTGACCTTCATGGCTCAGGACCGCGTCGTGATGACGGACGCCGTTGCAGGCGACATCATCGGCATCTACAACCACGGCCAGCTCCACATCGGCGATACACTTACCGAAGGCGAGAAGCTCGGCTTCACGGGCATCCCGAGCTTTGCGCCGGAACTCTTCCGCGCCGCCCGAAGCAAAGACCCGTTCAAGGCCAAGCAGCTTCAGAAGGGCCTGCAGGAACTCGGCGAAGAAGGCGCCATTCAGGTCTTCACCGGCGAGTTCGGCAACATCCTTCTGGGTGCCGTCGGTCAGCTTCAGTTTGAAATCGTGGCCCAGCGCCTTGCCACGGAGTACAAGGTTGACGCCATCTACGAGTCGACCGACGTCTCCACGGCCCGCTGGCTCTCGTTCCCCGACGAGCAGACCCGCAAGGACTTCTGCAAGGAGCAGGACGCCCGTCTTGCGACCGACGTCAACGGCAACACGGTGTACCTTGCCACGTCGATCTACAACCTTGAGACGACGATGAAGCATTGGCCGCAGGTGGTGTTCCACACCACGCGCGAAATGCAGCAGACGTTCGACTGAGTCTGATAGGCACTTGAAAAACAAAACGGCATCCGAATGCATTCGGATGCCGTTTGTTTTTCTGCGGTGCCTTACTTCGTGAGCGCGTCCCTGTAGGCCTTGAGGGCTTCGGGGTGGCAGAGCAGCACGCGCTCGAGCACGCCCTGCAGGTACGAAATGGTGAGGCCGTAGTTCGTCATGGGCACGTTCTGTGCATGTGCGGCGCGCAGACGCATGAGCATGTGGCGTCGCGTGACGACGCAGCCACCGCACTGGATGAGGACCTTGTAGGGCGTCAGGTCGACGGGGAAGTCCTTGCCGACGGCCACTTCGATCTGGAGGTCCTTGCCCGTTTTCTGGCGAAGCCAGCGGGGAATCTTGATGCGGCCGATGTCGTCCTTCTGCGGGTGATGGCTGCAGGTTTCGCAGATGAGCACGCGGTCTCCGTCTTCAAGCGAGGCAAGCGCGGCGGTGCCGCGGGCCATTTCGATGACGTCGGCCTTGGAGTAGGCCATCTGGATCGAGAAGGTGGTGAGCGGAATGTCCTCCGGCGTCTGTGCGGCGACGTCCATGATGACCTGGGAGTCCGCCATGACGAGCTTGGGCGGGTGGCGGAGCTCGGCGATGCTTTCGGCCACGCGGTCTTGCTGTACGACGAGGCACTTGGCATGAGCGTCGAGAAGCTCGCGGATAGCCTGCACCTGCGGCAGGATCAGACGTCCTTTCGGCGCCTGGATATCCTGCGGCATGACCAGTAAGACGAAATCTTCTTCTGTGACGAGATCTCCCGTGATCAGCCTATCTCCGTAATTTTCCGGCACAAGGCGGGCAAGTTCTTCCCTGACTGCGTCGATCCCTGCCCCCGTTTTGGCACTGACTGTGAGCGCCTGTTTTCCTGTTTTTTCTTTGACATAAGAAGCAAGTTCGTCCGTATGCGGATCAATATCTGCTTTCCCGACGAGGAACAAAACAGGCGTATTTTTTTCTTTCAGAAACTGATATTCCTTACTTATCCCAAGTAAGATTTGAGCAATTTACTACGATTACTTTGTCTAAGTCTTCTAATTGCTTTTTCTTTAATCTGACGAACGCGCTCACGTGTGAGGCCAAATTTATCGCCGATTTCTTCCAATGTCATTTCTTGCTGTCCGATACCGAAAAACATCTGAATGATTTCTTTTTCTCTATCGGTTAACGTAGAAAGAGCTCTATCAATTTCCCTCGCAAGAGACTCGTTCACCAAAGAGCGGTCGGCCATAGGAGAGTCGTCATTGACCAGCACATCAAGCAAGCTGTTATCTTCTCCTTCAACGAAAGGTGCGTCCACCGAAATATGACGGCCGGAAACCTTCAGCGTATCAGAGATTTTATCAACCGGAATTTCCAGTTCGTCTGCCAACTCCTCGGGAGACGGACGCCGCTCGTTTTCCTGTTCGAATTTCGAGAA